>Ga0136557_1000478_pt1 | contig 30088 bp, 27 predicted proteins | sample AntRauTorckE6832_FD_104796 | JGI IMG/M metagenome (GOLD analysis project Ga0136557, IMG submission 104796) | Saline lake microbial communities from Rauer Islands, Antarctica - Metagenome Torckler E6 #832 | ecosystem: Environmental > Aquatic > Non-marine Saline and Alkaline > Saline | place...
ACTTGAACTCAGGTAATAAAATGAAGAATAGCATTGCGGGATCAGGAAGTTTATTACCTGACTTCTCTATTAAGTTCAAAAACTTATTAAACAAGGATGTTTTTGCTTTGTCCTCGTTCTTAGAATTATTTTTGCTCTTTTCCACGATATAAGATTTTATTTTAATTTTCGATGGAGGAAAATAACATATTCAGTTATCTATTCAATACCTGAAATAAAGTATTGTTTTATAGATCTTGCTTCTTTTTATTGAAATGGAAATAAACCAAAATAAGGGGAGCATATGTTTAAGAAATTATTAGCAAAACTGGCTAAGCTTAAAGTTGAACCCGAACCTATCGACTTATCTGAATTTGGAGACTCTTTGGCTGAAAGCGTTTCATGGAAACCTGCAAAAGGGGGAGGGACCAATCTAAAAACTCATAGCTTGAAGCAAGAAGATTATAACCGATACTCCTTCAAGACAACTTATTCAGCTATGATCTTTTTTAGCTCATTTGTATTGATGGGTGTTGTTTTACCTATAATAATTATTAAAGGAAATAATTTTAGCAACGGGATTATGAGTGTAGACGTACTAGCTATTATTGGTTTCGGTTTATTATTTATGGGTGTGGGGCTTTTTATGGGATATAGATTTATGCGCCCAATAGTATTTGACAAAAGTGTGGGTTTTTTCTGGAAGGGATGGAAAAAACCTGAAATGTATGGAAGGGATAATCCAAAAGGGGCTATCAGACTCAGTGATATTCATGCCTTTCAGATCCTATCGGAGTATATAAAAAGTGACAAATCTTCTTACCACAGTTACGAGCTTAATTTGATACTCAAAGACGGAACCCGTCATAATGTGATAGACCATGGTAAACTTTATGCCTTGAGAGAAGATGCCCAAGAACTCTCAGAATTTATAGGCAAGCCGGTCTGGGATATCACAAATCGGTAAAGAAGAAAGGGAAAACTATTCCCACTCAATGGTAGCAGGTGGTTTTGAGCTAATATCATAGACCACCCGGTTGATCCCTTTGATCTCATTGATAATGCGGTTAGATACGTGTGCAAGAAATTCATAGGGGAGATGAGCCCAGTCTGCAGTCATGCCATCAACACTGGTAACTGCACGTAAAGCAATAGTAAACTCATAGGTTCTTTCGTCGCCCATTACACCCACGCTTTGTACAGGGAGCAACACAGCCAGTGCTTGCCATACATCATTATATAGATTTTGCTTTTTCAGCTCTTCAATAAAGACATAATCAGCATCTCTAAGCAGGTTTAGCCTTTCTTTAGTTGGCTCACCTAAAACCCTGATTCCTAAGCCTGGTCCCGGGAAGGGATGCCTGCCAATAAAGTGATCTGGGATACCCAAAGTTCTTCCTACTTTACGGACTTCATCTTTGAATAATTCACGAACGGGTTCAATCAGATCCAGATTCATTTTTTCCGGGAGTCCACCAACATTATGGTGCGACTTGATAGTAGCAGAAGGCCCTTTAAATGAAACACTCTCGATAACATCCGGATATAAAGTGCCTTGAGCCAGATATTTGAAGTCTGTATCGCTTCCAATTTCCTTATCAAACACTTCAATAAAAACTCTTCCTATGATCTTTCTTTTTTCTTCAGGATCAGAAACGCCTTCAAGTTCACTCAGAAAAGCGTCAGAAGCATCAACACCACGGACGGGCAAATTCAGATCCCGGGTATATAATTCCATCACAGACTCAAATTCATTTTTACGAAGCAATCCATTATCCACAAAAATACACTGAAGCTGATCTCCAATTGCTTTATGTAGCAGGGTAGCAACAACGGTGGAATCTACACCACCTGAAAGACCACAGAGCACCTTATCATCACCGACTTTCTCACGAATAGAACTGATCTGTTCTTCGATAAAAGAAGTGGGTGTCCAGTCGCCTTTAAGTCCACAAATATCATAAGAAAAATTTTGAAGAAGTTGTTTTCCGTGATCAGTATGAGCTACTTCAGGATGAAATTGTACGCCATAGATATGGTTTTCTTTGTGACGGACGGCAGCTACTTCAGCATTTGCTGTATGCCCTATAATCTCATATGAATCCGGGAGTTCATGAATATGATCCCCATGACTCATCCATACCACGCTTTCATTGGGAATTTCCTTCAAAAGATCTTCGGAGTTATCGATAAGCAGATTCGCCCTGCCGTATTCTCGTTTTTCAGCTTTCTCTACACTTCCCGGAATTTCTGAATGAGCAAGAAGTTGAAGTCCATAACAAACTCCTAACAACGGAATATCCCAGTTTAAAATTTCAGTCTGAAGGCCAGGAGCATCTTCATCATTCACGCTCATAGGTCCACCGGACAAAATGATTCCCCCGGGACGAGGAGTCGATACTTCTTCAAGATCTACATTAAAGGGATGGATTTCGCAATACACATTCAACTCTCGTAAACGTCGGGCAATTAATTGAGTGAATTGAGAACCATAATCAAGGATAAGTATCCATTCGGAATGTCGGCTGTGCATGAGAGATGTTTTGGGAGTAGAACTAATATTTTATTAAATAAAAAAACCTGCCAGAGGTAACTTAAAATCTAAGTTTCACCTGACAGGCTAAAAGCATCAAAAGCCTGATCAGGCAATAATATCTTCGTATTCTTCGGCAGTAAGCAGATCATTAAGTTGGGATTCATCTTCCAGCTTTACTTTAACCATCCAGCCTTCACCGTAAGGATCTTCATTGACTAACTCAGGCTCATCTTCGAGTGTTTCGTTTACCTCAACGATCTCACCATCAACCGGTGCATAAAGATCTGAGACTGTTTTAACTGCTTCAACAGTTCCGAAAGTATCATCTTTGGAAAATTCAGTTCCTTCAGGTTCAAGCTCAACAAATACGATGTCACCGAGTTCGCCCTGGGCAAAATCAGTAATACCAATGGTAGCTGTACCATCACCGTTATCTTTGATCCATTCGTGTTCGCGGGTGTATTTAAGATCTGACGGTAGACTCATTTTAGTTTTTTAGGGTATAAATTTAAATTCTCTTTCTAAATACTTGGTATCGAATTTTCCTTTTTTGAAGTTCTCATCATCCATTAATTGAATGTGATAAGGGATATTCGTTTTAATTCCTTCTATTATGAATTCCTTTAAGGCGCGTTTCATCTTTTTAATGGCTTCTTCACGAGTAGGCGCGCTTACGATCAGCTTGGCGATCATTGAATCATAATGCGGGGGAATTCGGTAACCTGAATATGCATGGGTATCTAAACGAACTCCATGACCGCCCGGCGGATGAAATACGGTAATCTCACCGGCAGAAGGACGGAAGTTATGCTCAGGATCCTCAGCATTTATTCGACATTCAATAGCGTGATTGGTAAACTCAAGAGTGTATTCCTCGATCTTTTCACCCGCTGCTACTCTGATCTGTTGCTCGATCAGGTCAATTCCAGTCACTTCTTCGGTTACAGGGTGCTCTACCTGAATACGGGTATTCATTTCCATGAAATAGAAGTTGTGGTCGTCGTCCACTAGAAATTCTACCGTTCCGGCACCCTCATAGTTCACGGCTTTAGCAGCATTTACGGCTGCATCACCCATTCTTTTGCGAAGTTCTTCCGTCATAAGAGGAGACGGGGATTCTTCAAGCACTTTTTGGTGACGACGTTGAAGCGAACAATCTCTTTCACCGTAGTGAATAGCTGTCCCATGTTGGTCGGCCATGACCTGGATCTCGACGTGATGGGGATTCAGTACAAATCGTTCTATATAGACAGCAGGATTATTAAATGAAGTCTCTGCTTCCTGCCGACACATTTTGTAATTTTTTTCTAGTTCAGAAGCTTCCGTTACCATCCGCATTCCACGTCCACCGCCACCGGCTGAAGCTTTGATGATCAAAGGATAACCAATCTCATCGCATACTTTTTTGGCATCTTCATAGCTTTCAACAACGCCATCACTTCCAGGGACAACAGGAACTTTATTGGCGATCATAGTAGCTTTAGCTACCGCTTTATCGCCCATTCTATTTATTGAATCCGGGGAAGGGCCAATGAATTTAATGTCATGTTCTCCGCAAATACGAGAAAATTCAGCGTTCTCGGCAAGGAAACCATAACCGGGGTGTATAGCTTCTGCATTAGTAATTTCAGCCGCAGCTAAAATACTCGGAATTTTCAGATAACTTTCTTTGCTGGAAGGGGGGCCAATACAGACGGCTTCATCGGCAAATTTCACATGCAGGCTGTCAGCATCGGCGGTAGAATATACAGCTACCGTTTTGATGTCCATTTCCTGACATGTACGAATAATTCGCAATGCAATTTCACCTCTGTTGGCGATCAGAATTTTTTTAAACATGAAAACCGCTTAGTCTTTTTTAATAATGAAAAGTGGTTGTTCGAATTCAACAGGCTGTGCATCATTTACTAATATCTTTTGCACGGTACCGCCAAACTCAGCTTCAATTTCGTTCATGATCTTCATGGCTTCTACAATACAAAGCGTATCACCCTTAGATACTTTGTCGCCGACTTTTATAAAAGGGTCTGAATCCGGAGATGGGGATTCATAATAAGTCCCAACGATAGGAGAGGTAACTGTTTCACCCTCAGGTTGATCTTCTTTTTGACTCTGATCACTTCCTGAAGCTGCTTGTTGCGGCTGAGCTGGGGCAGCAGGTTGTGCCATAGGCTGAGGAGCAGCGGCCTGTGTATAACTCACCTGCTGAACTTCACCTTGTTTTTTAACTTTGATTTTGAAATCACCCTCTTCGAGTGAAACTTCATTGACATCACTATCTGATATCAGTTCTAAAATATTTTTTATGAGTTTTAAATCCATGATAATGTTTATTTAGCTCGTTCTATATATTCTCCGGTTCGAGTATCTACCCGAACTTTTTCACCTTCATTTATGAATAGGGGAACCTGAATGGTAGCCCCTGACTCTAAAGTAGCAGGCTTACTTCCGCCTTGTGCAGTGTCACCCTTTAATCCGGGATCTGTTTGCTCAATGACGGCTTCGATATGATCTTTTGGTTCTGCGTAAAGAATAGATTCTTCATCCGCATTTACCATAACATTACAACTTTGGCCTTCAACAAAATATCCCTGGCGTTCTACCTGACTGGCATTTATAGGAACCTGTTCATAGGTTTCATTATGCATTAGATAAAATAGCTGACCATCATTATAAAGGTACTGATATTCGTGCTGTTCAATTCTTACTGATTCAGCATTTTCGCCAGACCTCCATGTTTTATCAATATTCTTGCCATTCAGGATGCCTTTTAGCTTAGTTCGGACAAAAGCCGGGCCTTTTCCGGGCTTTACATGCTGAAACTCTGTAATGGAGTAGAATTCACCATCCATATCCAGCACCATGCCGTTTCTAAAATCTGATGTTGATATTTTAGACATTCGTTAGTTTTCTTCTTTTAAATTTTTGACCAAAAATAGCATCTGCCTCTTTGGATAACAAACTCGTTTAAATGAAATTACTGATCAAATTATAAAGTATAGCTGCAGGACAAATATACTTTATAAAAATTGGCCAAACTTTTGAAAAAAGTGTTTGTTTGATGCCGGCAAACCCATATTCCATTTCGTTGATTGCATTCTCAGTTTTCCAGAAATAGCCAACGAACAAGCAAATAAGGAATCCACCTAATGGAAGACCTATACTGCTGAACAGGTAATCAAACCAACCAATTAAAACAGGGAAGAAAGAAACGGTAACGGAAACCACTAAGATTCCCAAACCTACCATCCAGGCAGCCTTTTTTCTTTTAACTTCAAATTCATCAATCACAAAACTAACGGGGACCTCAAGTAACGAGATCGTGGAAGTTAAGGCTGCTATACTAAGCAGTAGGAAGAACGTAACACCTAAAGCCATTCCAACAGCTCCACCAATGGTGTGGAATAAAGCGGGTAAGATCTGGAATACAAGGTCGGTGCTCGATGCAAGTGAACCTCCTGCATTGATATTAATACCCTGGCTCTGTGCCAAATACATAGCAGGCACGATCAATAAACCAGCAAGAAAGGCGATCCCAACATCAGCCAAAGTGACAAAAGCAGCGGCTTGCGGGATATTCTCTTTTTTATTTAGGTAAGAACCGTAGGTGATTAAAGCACCCATCCCCAATGAAAGGGAGAAGAAGGCCTGGCCCATAGCTGAGAAGATTAGATTTGCATTTATTTTACTAAAATCAGGAAGTAAATAAGCGCTTACACCTTCAGAACTGCCGGGTTGCATTAAAACGTAAATAGTCATGATAAGCATGATACCGATAAGTAAAGGCATCATAGCTTTCGTAGCCCGTTCAATACCGTCACTGACTCCACCGGTGATTATCTTGATGGTACCAAGCATAAAAACAGTTGCAATAATAGCATTTTTGGGACCATTACCGGTATCAGTAAGCCAGTTAGCAGCTCCCTGCCATTCAAAGAAGTAGAAGATCTCTTCGAAGGCAAATCCGAAAGCCCAGCCGGCAATAACCGTATAGAAGGAGAGGATCATCACACCGCAAATTACACCCCATAAACCAACAAGGGGAAAGAATTTATTTGAGCTTATAGCTTTAAATGCGCCTACCGGGTTTTTCCCAGAAGTTCGACCAATAGCAATTTCTGCTGCCATCACCGGAAATCCGATTGCAAAGGTACAAAGTAGGTAAACGAGGAGGTAAGCAGCACCACCTTCGGTAGCAACTTTTGTTGGGAAGGCCCAAATATTACCAAGACCTACAGCCGAGCCTGCTGCAGCAAGTATAAAACCAAGTTTAGAATTCCATGAACCTCGATCGGTAGTTGTTACAGCCAAGTGATTTCCTCCTTAGGATAATTTATTTTTAGATAACGTAAAATATTTTAAGCTTTGCTCACACGCAACTTTCTTAATATAACTCCGGAACTAGCCGGTATACTAAGATTTTCAGAGACACTTTTAATTGTATTTTGTCCCGCTACGTGTGCATTAGCGATCATTTCCCAATATCCTTCTGGCAAAACAATATCGTGTGCCTTTTCCGGATTGGCGTTCAATGATACAAAGTAATTGTACATATCACCCGAACTTTTTCCATCAATTGAGAAAGTAATATGCAATGGGTCGTGATAGACCTTAAAGTTAATGTCATTTGGTTGAGACTTTCTAAAAGCAGGGGCATTTAACCTGAAATTAATTAAACCTTTATAGTATTTAAATAGATCTTTATTTAGTTCAATTTCATTGAAATTAAGCCAATTGGTTTCATCATCTTTATTGTAGGTATCTCGGCTTAATGTTCCTTTTTCAGGATCAATTCCATCCGGATCCATGACAACTTTTGAGCGAGCCCATTCCTGACCTGCATGCATCATTGTGATGCCCTGAGATACGAATAAGATCAAAGCTCCAAGTTTAGCAACTCTCTCTTCTTTTTTATTTAGTGAAGTTGCATTTGTTCTGTTACTGAAAACTTTATTTGCCTTAGATGAGTCCAATGCTATTCTTATATAATCTCCCAGGGTATACCCGTCATGACTTTCTAGGTAATTAACAGAATGGGCAGAGGTATGAAACAGCCCATAATCTGCTTCTTTTAGTGTGCCTCTTATAAAATTCTCAAGAGCAAAACGGGAGTGAAGACCAATGTTACCAAAGATCAGTCCTTGGTATTCAAGCGGGTTATATCCTTTGATGCCATTCCTGTAGTGGTCATTCCAAGAAGTCCACCCATGGTCTGAAAACCCATCCGGTTTATAATCACTTCCCCATGGTTCAGCTATTAATATCACATTGGGATTGATCTTTTTGGCTTCCTCTTTGATCAAGTCAACCGTTTCCCAGTCCAGTAACCCGGCCAGATCGAAACGAAAACCATCTATATGATATTCACTAATCCAATGTTTGACGGATTCTACAATCAACTTCCTTGAATGGGCAGATGATGTGTTAATATCATTCCCTGTCCAGCTGTCGTTCAAGAAGTTACCCTTTTCATCTAAACGAAAATAGTGGTCTTTTGCAGTGTACTTAAGCGGGTTGAGATCATAATTTGATGCGTGATTATAAACCACGTCCATCAAAACGGTAATACCTTCTTTGTGAAGTTCTTTAACAAGATTTTTAAGTTCGGTCTCTGCCTTCTTTGTTTTGCCGATAACAGCTCCAGCATCCAAGCTCGAGTCTGAAGCATACTGGGTTTCCGGTGCCAGAAAAAAAGAAGTCATGTAGCCCCAATAATTCCGGGCATAGGGATTCCATGTATTCTTAATGCCTTCCTTTGTTTGTTCATTAAAAGGAGGCTCGTAATATGCGAATTTTTGCAGAGGTAAGAACTCTACAGCATTAACACCTAATTTCTTTAAGTGAGAAATACCTCCTGTTTTAGCTTCCCTGAAATCATTATAAATACCTTGCACATACGTCTTTGCAGAAGTATGAGCGACCATATCTTTTATATGGGTTTCGTAGATAATAAGGTCACGAGGATCTTCAGGACCTACAAATTTATCACCTTCCCAATCATATTCATCAGAAGGAAGGACCTTTGTTTTAGGGAATTGAAGGTGGTGGTTTTGTGAGGTTACATGCTTACTCCACGGGTCAGCAATAAAATGAGAGGTTTGCATGAAAAAAGGATCATGCTTAGGACCTGATATTTTATAGGCATACCATTTCCACATAAAAGTGTCTTGTATCACCGTTTCCCAGATTCCTTTTTCGCCTTCTTCTAAAGAAATTTCAATTCCTGAATCATCTTTATAGGCATCAAAAATAACTACAGAGACAGCCTCAGCTTTAGGAGCAAATAACCGGAATACCGTGGCTCCGTCCTCAGAAGTACAACCAAGTGGATATGTATTCAAATCAGAAATGGTGCAGTCGTTTAATTCTTGACTATCCATTAAGTAATAGGGCTGCCGGGTTCAGCTGTTGTTTCTACAAACTTCAACTCGCCTTCAGGGGTTTCTGCCATTAGTATCATACCCTGACTTTCTACGCCCATCAATTTCTTAGGAGCAAGATTGGCAACCACACTTACTTTTTGTCCGGGAAGGTCTTCAGCTTTAAAGTCTTTAGCGATCCCGGATACGATAGTTCTTTTCTCAAGTCCGATGTCAACTTTCAGTTTTAGGAGCTTGTTGGACTTCTCAATTTTTTCTGCAGATATGATCTTTCCGGCCCTGAGATCAAGCTTCATGAAATCACCGAATTCGATGTCTTCTTTTAGCTCGGGAACATCCGGGGTAGGATCAGCGGCTGCGGCTTTGTCGTGTAATTTTTGAATTTGTTTTTCGATGATGTCATCCTCAATTTTATCAAATAAAATGTCTCCCTGAATTACAGGTGTTCCTTTTTCAAGCATGTTGGCGTTAATATCTTCCCAGCTGAAGTCATCGCTCAATGCAAACTGAGCACGTAATTGTTTCATCTTAGCGGGAAGGATAGGATCAAAAAGGCAGGAGAGAGCAGCACTGATCTGTAAACTGACATATAATGTATTCCCGCATTTAACAGGGTCATCTTTGCGGGTTTTCCAGGGTTCAGTTTCTGTGAAATAACGGTTGCCGATCCTGGCCAGATTCATCGTTTCATTAATGGCTTCTTTAAATCGAAAATTCTCATACGCCTGAGTCACCTTCATCTTTTGGTCCTCGATAGCCTGTAGGGTTTCCTTATCAAGGTCTGAGGGTTCGATCAATTCAGGTACTTTCCCTTCTGCATAGTTAGCAGTAAAGGAAAGTGAGCGATTGGTGAAATTGCCCAACACATCAGCTAATTCAGTATTGATGTGCATCTGGAAATCTTTCCAGGAGAAATCAGAATCTTTGGATTCAGGAAGGGTAGTCCCAAGCGCATAGCGTAACAAGTCAGGCTCAAATTCCTCCAAATATTCATAAAGCCAAACAGCCCAACCACGAGAAGTCGAGAGTTTTTTTCCTTCCAGATTCAAAAATTCATTGGCTGGTACATTTTTAGGTAGCACGTAATCGCCATGTTCCATCAATACAACGGGAAACATGATGCAGTGAAATACGATGTTATCTTTACCAATAAAGTGGTAGAGCTCGGTATCTTCATTTTGCCAATAATCTTTCCAGAGCTCCGGTTTTCCTTGTTCCAATGCCCATTCTTTGGTTGCGGAAATATAGCCGATGGGAGCATCAAACCAAACGTACAGTACCTTGCCTTCAGCTTCATCGAGAGGAACAGGAACTCCCCAGCTAAGATCTCGGGTTGCTGCCCGATCATTTAATCCATCCGTAAGCCAGCTCTTTACCTGCCCCATAACATTGGGCTTCCAGTTTTCCCGGGAATCGATCCATTTTTCAAGTTTAGGCTGTACATCACCCAAAGGCATATACCAGTGTTCTGTTTTCTTTAATTCTGGCTTCTCACCGGTAAGCGCGCTAACGGGGTCGATAAGTTCAGTAGGGGACAGTGATGTGCCACATTTCTCACACTGATCGCCATAGGCTTCTTCATATCCACAATTGGGACATGTCCCTTTTACATATCGGTCGGGGAGAAACATATCCGCTTTGGGATCATAAAGTTGCTCTTCCGTTTTCTTTTTGAAGAATCCTTTTTTGTAAAGCGTGGTAAAGAACTCTTGAGATGTTTCGTGGTGCACTTTGGAACTAGTCCGTCCGTAATAATCAAAAGTAATCCCAAAATCTTCAAAAACTTTCTTATTCATCTCATGATATCGATCTACAATATCCTGTGGAGATACGCCTTCTTTTTCGGCCGCTATAGTAATGGGAACACCGTGCTCATCGGAACCGCATATAAAAGCTACATCAGCATTGGTTCTTCTTTTATAGCGTGCATAAAAATCGGGAGTGAGGTAAGCTCCGGCAAGGTGACCGAGGTGAATTGGACCATTAGCGTAAGGTAGTGCCGAAGTAAGAAGAATTCTTTTTTTGTTGGCCATGAATGAGTTTTGTCCGTCGTTTTTTCTGAAGATAAGAAATGATGCCTTTAATGTTTAAAGTACCTTTTGAAATTTTTGATAATCATAAACCACCTCCAAGGTCAGACCGTTAACCGGTCTGACCGTTTGCATGATATCACCACCCAAGCCTAATCCATCGATCAGACGGGCAATCCGTCAGATCGAGTTCGAGGTGGTATTCTTCATCTCACGGTCTGCCGGCTCCAAGCCGTCTGACCGTTTGCCTGTTTCGACCACCCAAGCCTTTATCCACCAATCGCATCAAGTAACAAACTGCCTGATTACGCTGATAGAAATTCTCAATCATTTCGGTTTAGTTAAGAGAAGGAGATTTCGTATATTTGTACTCAATCTAAATAGGCTCATAAAACGGTGAACGGTTTGTATTCCGTGGATGTTTTTGAGTTTTAGTAAGAAGAAAAAATTTAAGACCCTATAGCTAATGAGCGAGACCCAAGCGTTAGAATCGATGATTGGAGAAGAGTACAAGTATGGCTTCTCAACCGACATTGAATACGAAGATTTTCCAAAAGGCATAAATGAGGATATTATCCGTGAACTTTCGGCTCGTAAGGAAGAGCCTGAGTGGATGCTGGAATTCCGTTTAAAGGCCTATCGCGCATGGACTGAAATGGAAGAACCCGATTGGTTCAATGCTACTTACGAAAAGCCTAAATTTGATACCCTTCAATACTATTCAGCTCCAAAAAACAAGCCTAAACTGGATAGTTTGGATGATGTTGACCCAAAAATCCGTGAGACCTACGAAAAGCTGGGTATTCCACTGGAAGAGCAAAAAGCCTTAGCGGGTGTTGCAGTAGATGCTGTATTTGACAGTGTTTCCGTATTCACCTCCTTCAAAGAGAAACTAGCTGAGGCCGGTGTGATCTTTTGCTCGATCTCAGAAGCGATCAAAAATCACCCCGAATTAGTGAAGAAATACATGGGCTCGGTTGTTCCTGCTCGTGATAACTTCTATGCAGCGCTTAACTCTGCGGTATTTTCAGATGGATCTTTTTGCTACGTGCCTAAAGATACGATCTGCCCGATGGAGCTTTCTACCTATTTCCGCATCAACAACATGAATTCCGGTCAATTTGAACGAACGCTGATCGTAGCGGAAGATAATTCACATGTAAGCTACCTTGAAGGCTGTACTGCACCTATGTATGATGAGCATCAGCTTCACGCTGCTGTGGTTGAATTGGTTGCTATGGATAATGCTGAGATCAAATACTCTACCATTCAGAATTGGTACGCCGGTGATGAAGATGGAAAAGGCGGTATCTATAATTTTGTAACTAAGCGCGGAGCTTGCCGTGGTAAAAATTCTAAGATCAGCTGGACACAGCTTGAAACCGGTTCTGCAGTAACTCTCAAATACCCAAGCGTGATCTTGCAGGGCGATGGTTCTATTGGTGAATTTTATTCCGTTGCCGTAACTAACAAACGCCAGCAAGCCGATACCGGTACCAAGATGATCCACATTGGTAAGAACACCAAGAGCACTATAATCTCAAAAGGAATTTCTGCCGGGAATTCAAATAACAGTTACCGCGGAGAAGTGAAGATTGGTAAAGGTGCTGACAATGCTCGTAATTATTCAGTTTGTGATTCGATGTTGATCGGACAGACTTGTGGAGCTCACACATTCCCATATATCTCTTCTCAGAATCCTACCGCAAGTGTGGAGCATGAGGCTTCAACTTCACGTGTGGGCGAGGAACAGATCTTTTATCTGATGCAGCGTGGTATTAGCGAACAAGATGCCATTTCCATGATCATCAATGGATTTGTAAAAGAAGTATTGAAAGAACTTCCCCTTGAATTCGCAACGGAAGCCAACGCACTCCTTGGTGTAAAACTGGAAGGTAGTGTAGGGTAAGGAGAAATTTCCTACTCGCTACCACGCTCTGCGTCGTAGCGGTGGTGACAACGCAGAGCGTGTGTCACCAGGCTTAGTGATGAGATAAAAAAAATTGACAATCAAAAAAGTAAAAAATCAGAAACGTGTTAGAGATCAAAAATTTACATGCCTCGGTTGAAGGCGAAGACGAACAGATTCTTAAAGGTGTAAACCTGCATATCAAAAAAGGGGAGATCCATGCCATTATGGGTCCGAACGGAAGTGGTAAAAGTACACTTGCAAAAGTAGTATCAGGTCATCCGGAATATGAGATCACTGAAGGGGAAATCCTCTTTGAAGGAGAAGATATTACTGAACTGGATGCCGATGAGCGTGCCCACTTGGGGATGTTTCTTGCCTTTCAATATCCGATCGAAGTTCCCGGGATCACAAATAGAACGCTTCTTCGTGAGTCTTACAATACTATTGCTCGCGAAAACGATCGGGAAGAGCTTGATCCACTCGAGTTTGACGACTATCTGAAAAGCCGTCTCGAGGTAATTAATATGAAAGATGAATTCCTCGAGCGAAGCATCAACACTGGATTTTCAGGTGGTGAGAAGAAGAAAAATGAGGTATTTCAAATGGCTGTGCTAAATCCAAAACTGGCTTTCATGGATGAAACCGATTCCGGATTGGATATCGATGCACTCAAAGTTGTTTCAGACGGTATCAATAAAATAGCCGGACCTGAAAATGCTATTGTATTGATCACCCACTATCAGCGTTTACTGAACTACATCACACCTGATTTTGTACACGTGATGATGGAAGGTAAGATCGTGAAGTCAGGTGACAAGAGTCTTGCTCTTGAGCTTGAAGACCAAGGTTACGACTGGTTAGAAAAAGAATTTTCCCTAAACGGAGAGTCTCAGTAATGAGTACAGCAGTAAAAGAAAAAGAAACGATTCTGGATTTTTTGGACGGTGATTTTGCTACCACATCTGATGTGGACGTAATTGCCGGATTGAATGCAAAAGGAGCGGGTAACATTTCTGAGTTTTCATTCCCAACTAAGAAGGATGAAGATTGGAGGTTTACGGATCTGAGATCGATCAGCCGAAACCATTTTGTTCCTGTAGCAAAAGCCGGAGCAGATCCGATAGGAGATATCAGTGATCATTATTTGCCGGAAGCATTGAAAAGCCGATTGGTTTTTGTGAATGGTGAATTCAATGCCGAACTATCATCAACAGAAGGAATCCCTGAAAATGTAACGGTAGGAACCATTGTTGAGAATGGTGATTCAGAAATAATAAAACATCATCTTGGCAAGTACACCACTTATGATGAAGATCAGGATGTTTTCAACGCACTGAATGATGCCAATTTCAAAGATGGAGTATTCATTCATGTTCCTAAAGAAACTAAAGTTGAAGCACCGATCCACATCTTGAATGTATTTACGGATGCTCAAAAGCCGTTTTATGCAACACCTCGCGTTTTGTTTGTGGGGGAAGCGTACTCTAAATCAACGGTTGTAGAGGAGCACATTGGCCTTGCCGAAAATGAATATTTGAATATCCCTGTTGCTGAATTCAAAATGATGGAAGGTTCTAATATTCATCATGCCAGAATTCAGCGCGACAGTAAGAAAGCCAGCCATATTTCACGCCCGATCGCACACTTGGATAAATATGCTGAATATCACTCTTACACCATTTGTTTAGGAGCTAAGTTATTCAGAAATGATCCTCGTGTAGTTCAAAATGATGAAGAAGTTAATTTTACCATTGATGGACTTGTATTGATCGACGGCGAACAAATTGCAGATACTCATTCAGCGATCGACCACCGTCACTGGCATGCACAAAGTCACCAGTTGCACAAAGTGGTAGTGAATGATAAAGCGCATTCTATCTTCAATGGTAAGATCTTTGTTCGTAAAGACTCTCAGAAGATCGATTCCTTCCAGGAAAATAGAAATCTGTTGCTTTCTTATGATGGAACGGTTCACACCAAGCCACAGCTTGAGATCTTTTCCGATGATGTGCTGTGTTCTCATGGCGCAACGATCGGTCACTTGGATGAAGATGAAGTATTTTACTTACACAGTCGCGGTTTAACGAAGAAAAAAGCCCGTGAGCTGTTAGTTTATGCTTTCACTCTTGAATCAATTGAGAATATGGAAGTGGAATCGGTTCATAAATTGTTATTAGACGAAGTAGTCAAATTCACTTCTCGTGACGAAGAATTTGTTGCGGTAGGAAGTTAGTTAGTAGTTAATAGTCATCTGAGGGCAACCCTGAAGGATCGTGCCTTTAAAGACAAGATTTTCCGCTGTCGCTCAGAATGACAATCCAAATATCATGCAAGAAACCCTGAAAAAAGATATCGAAACCAACATTGATTGGGATAAAATCCGCAGTCAGTTCCCCGTGCTTCAACGCGAAGTGAATGGGCAACGATTGGTATATCTTGATAACGGGGCTTCGAGCCAGATGCCACAGCGTGTGATCGATCGCATTAATGCATATCACTCGAATGAACACTCGAATGTGCACCGTGGTATTCACACGTTAAGTCAGGAAGCTACCGATGCTTTTGAGCTGGCACGCAAGAAGGTGAGGAAATTGGTCAATGCTCGTCACCTGGAAGAAATCATATATACGACCGGAACCACCGACTCGGTCAATTTAGTAGCTCACAGCTACGGCCGTAAACATTTCAAAGAAGGGGATGAGATCATTCTTTCTGAAATGGAACATCACGCCAATATCGTGCCTTGGCAACTGGTTGCTGAAGAAACGGGAGCTAAGATCAAGGTTATCCCCATGACGGAATCCGGTGAGTTGATGATGGATGAATTTCATGAACTACTCTCTGACAGAACTAAAATGGTCGCAGTAGTTCACGTTTCAAACGCCCTCGGAACCATAAATCCGGTAGAAGAGATCATCGAAGCGGCTCACGCCAAAGATATTCCGGTATTGATCGATGGGGCACAAGCTGTCCCGCATGCTAAGGTAGATGTCCAAAAACTAAACGCTGATTTCTACGCTTTTTCGGCACATAAAATGTGTGGTCCAACCGGATTTGGCATTCTGTATGGTAAGAAAGAATTGCTAGAAGAAATGCCACCGTACAGAGGAGGGGGTGACATGATAGATAAAGTGACTTTCGAGAAAACCACATGGAATGACCTTCCTCATAAATTTGAAGCTGGAACTCCACCGATCTCTGCAGGTATTGGTTTTGCTGAAACCATCGACTTCCTGAATGAAGTTGGAATGGAAAATATTGCAGCACGTGAGCATGAATTGCTGGAATATGCCACTTCAAAATTAAGTGAAATAAAAGGACTTAAGATCATTGGAACTGCGCAAAACAAAGCGTCGGTTATTTCGTTTTTATTAGAAGGTATTCACCCTACTGATGCCGGTACTATTTTAGATCAAAAAGGCATTGCAGTGCGAACCGGCCACCATTGCGCACAACCGATCATGGATCATTACAGTATTCCCGGTACAGCAAGAGCGTCTATTTCATTTTATAATAATGAAGATGATATTGATGGCTTAGTAAATGGAATTAAATACGTACAAGAATTTTTTTGAAAACAAAAGAGAACAGATATGGCTAAAATTAAAGAAATAGAACGCACCCCAAATCCCGATGCCATGCGCTTTGTATTGGCTGAACCGCTGACCAGCGGAACTACTCGTTCCTTTGAAAATGCGGCTGAAGCTGAAGGCGATGAATTGGCATCTGCACTATTCGCGATCGATAACGTGATCAACGTGTATTATGTAGATAAATATATCACGGTAACACAGGATGGTAAGGCTGTATGGTCTGAGCTGTTGCGTAAATTGGCTCCTCCGATTCGCGAAGCCGAAGCTGCTACTCATGAAGAGGACGACAGTGATGTCCATATGAGTAAAGAAGTTCAGGGTTCTGATGATCCTCGATTGAAGGAGATCACCCGTATGCTGGATGAGCAGGTTCGTCCATATCTTCTTGCTGATGGTGGAGGGCTCAAAATTTTGGGTCTGGAATCCAACAGGTTAAAAGTCCACTATCAGGGAGCGTGTGGAACGTGTCCGACAGCTACAACAGGAACGTTGTATGCCATTGAAAGCATGGTGAAGCGAATCGATCCTGAGATTCAGGTAGTTTCTGTTTAAATCTAAACGAGAAATATAATGGAAGAACTTTCCATCACAGAACGAGCAAGTGAACGCATCAACTTGATACGGAAAGAACAAAGTGTTCCGGATGATGCTTTCTTACGCGTGGGCGTGGTAAGTGGAGGATGTTCCGGACTCACTTACGATCTTGAATTCAATTCTGATGTAAAGCCCGAAGAGAACGATAAGATCTTTGATGTCGAAGGCCTAAAAGTGTTGGTTGATATGCGCAGCTTTCTATATCTGGCGGGAACCGAACTGGATTATACTGAAGGCCTAAACGGACAGGGATTTCATTTCAAAAACCCGAATGCAACTCGTACCTGCTCTTGCGGTGAGTCTTTTTCTATATAATTTTAAATGTTTAGTGTTAAATGCTAAATGGATTTCCTCATTTAGCATTTAACATTTAAAATTAAACATTACCATGTCAGAAGATGTGATCGTAAATAAAGTCCAACAAAACACGAAACTGGTAACGTTGGATCTGCAGAAGTTCCATGATCCGACTCCAATTGAAGAGCTCGATATCAAGCAGTTTTTGTTTCAGGAATTGATGCTGAAGGAGAAGGACTTTCGGGAACAGCTGAAGGAATTTGACTGGGCGCAGTTTGAGGGGAAATATCTCACTGTGTATTGCAGTACCGATGCCATTATAGCTCCCTGGGCGTGGATGCTGATCACATCATATGCATCCGAATTTGCCAACGAAGTTTTTCTTGGTAAGAAAGAGGCTTTTCAACACCAACTCTATCAACGTGCTCTCGAGGACTACGATTGGGATCAGTATGAAGACAAGTTCGTTCTGTTGAAAGGTTGTGGAAAAGTACATGTTCCTGATTCAATTTATATGTTGGCTACCAATAAGTTAATGAGCAGAGCTAAAAAAATTATGTACGGGGAAGCCTGCTCGAATGTACCGGTTTGGAGAAAGTAACGATCGCTGATTTCGTTGATTACACTGTTTAGGTTATCTTGGCTCATCTTATTTATCAGAAAGTGTACATAGATTGTATTATGAAAATATTAGTTACAGGTACCTCCCGCGGAATAGGAAAATCCATTGCTAAAAAATTACTGGATGAAGGTCATGAAGTGATTGGAACCTCCCGATCAACAAGTCACGAATTCTCTAATAACGAACACTATCGGCATATAAAATGTGATCTTGCGAAAGAAGGGGACTTAGAAAAGCTCAAAGAAGTTTTTCAAGAAAGCGAGATCCCTGTGGTGCTTATCAACAATGCCGGGATGTTTGAAGAAGCTCAGTTTGATATCTCCGATGAGGAATGGTTGACTAATTGGGATAAAACTATGCAGGTGAACTTACGCTCGGCAGCTTTGATCTCGAAGTGGGCTCTGAATGCCTGGGCGAACGGCGAAGTAGAAGGGAGGCTCATCAACATTTCATCCCGTGCCGGATATCGCGGCGATACGGGCGAATATGCGAGTTACGCTGCCAGCAAAGGAGGGATGGTTGCCTTCACTAAAAGTATAGCCCGAAGTTTTGGCAAACATGGTATCACCGCTTACACTATTGCTCCGGGTTTTGTAGATACAGATATGGCGCAGGGTTCCATTGAGGTGTATGGAGAAGATTATCTCACAAAAGATCTTGCACTTGATTCCATTGCTCCACCTGAGCAGATCGCTAATATTGTAAAATTACTGGCCGAAGGAAAACTTACACACGCCACCGGACAGACCTTTCATGTGAATTCAGGCTCTTATCTGATCTAACTTCTATACATAATTTTTACATACTCTATCAGTTTACTATCTTGAGGCATGAAGAAATTTGTTCTACAGAAGGAAGAGCCTCGAAAACGCCCCGAAGATTACTCTATACCATACGCTGAGCTTTTAAATTTACAGCAACTGGATGCTGTTTTCCATGAAAAAGGTCCGGCTTTGGTGGTCGCCGGTGCCGGAACCGGAAAAACTCGCACGTTGGTCCACCGTGTAGCTCGTTTGGTAGAAAGCGGAATCAATCCTTCTAATATCTTATTGCTTACCTTTACTCGTCGTGCAGCAAAGGAAATGCTCAATCGGGCCAGTAATATTCTGGATGAGCGATGTAAACAGGTTCAGGGAGGTACTTTTCACTTTTACTGCAGTATGTTGCTACATCGTTATTCGGATGCCATCGGTTATCCATCCAACTTCACTATTATTGATACTGCAGATGCACTGGAAGTAATTCAGTTTGTTAGAACACAGCTGAACCTTCACAAAAAGAAAAAACGGTTTCCAAACAAAAATACGCTGCTAAATATGATAAGCACGTGTAAAAATAAAAACCTTGATCTGAGAATTGTACTTCAGGAAGAATACCCACAATTTTTGGAGCTGGAAGAGAATGTCATAGAGGTTGCGGAAGGATATCAGGATTATAAGGAGAAGAACTTCGTGATGGATTTTGATGACCTGTTGATCAAAACTAGAGATATGCTGGCTAAAAATGAGGATATCCGGATCAAGGTGGCTTCGAAGAATAATTATGTGATGGTGGATGAATTTCAAGACACCAACAAATTACAGGCAGAACTTACAGAGCTGTTGTCCAGCGTTCACGGAAATATAATGGCGGTGGGAGATGACGCTCAAAGCATTTATTCTTTTCGTGGAGCAGATCACCAGAATATCATGGACTTTCCGGAGCGGTTCAAAGGTACGAAGCTGATCAAGCTGGAGGAGAACTATCGATCGACACCTCAGATCCTCGAAGTGGCTAATAACTTATTGAAGCAGGCCAGTTTTAAGTTTGATAAGGAATTGTATTCCAATAAAAAGGAGGGGGAATTGCCTGCATTGGTTCAATCCTCAAGCGAACATGACCAGAGTCGGTTTATAACTCAGGCTGTCCTGCAACTTAGAGAGCAGAGCATGGATCTGAATGAAATGGCCATATTATTTCGCAATGGTCGCGATTCCTTTGACTTGGAGGTGGAGCTGAACAGGAAGAATATCCCTTTTGTAAAGTATGGAGGGCAGAAATTCACTGAAGCTGCTCACATCAAAGATGTGCTGGCCCATGTACGGGTTCTCGTGAATCCTATGGACACCATTGCCTGGAATCGTGTTTTGATGCTTTTGGATGGCATTGGCCCCAAGACTGCTCAGGATCTTTTTGAATGGATAAGGCTGGCCAAGAATCCATATCAGCTTGACCTGTCTGATACCACAAGTAAAGCGTATATGGATCAATTGAAACAGCTTAGTAAACTTCTGGTATCTCTTAAAGAAAATGATCATTCTGTAGCTAAAGTTATTGAATTGATCGTTGAATATTATCGTGATTTTTGCAAGGATAGATATGATGATTACCCAAAGCGCCTAAAAGACTTAGAAGCTTTTATTAATGTATCAGGAAGCTTCACATCACTCCCAAAAATGCTGGAGGAATTGGCTCTTGATCCGATCACTGCAACCGCAGTTGAAACTGAGCAAAAAACAAAGGAAGAAGCACCATTGATCTTAAGTACCATTCATTCCGCAAAAGGGCTGGAATGGAAACACGTATTTATTATTCAGTGTCTGGACGGGATCATTCCGTCTGCCTATTCGGTGGAAGATGAAGAACAGCTGGATGAAGAACTCCGGTTGCTATATGTAGCTGCAACAAGGGCAGAGGAGATGCTGTATTTCAGTTATCCGGTGCTTGCACAGTCGGCCTATGGCGATTACTTTACCCAGCCTTCAAGGTTTATCAAAGAGATGAATGATAAATTAGTTGAAGAATGGAAGCTTGTAGAGGAAGAACAACAGCAGCTTAGTGAAGGAGAACAAAAGCAACTTCCGGAATAGGAGACCGCAGTTGCATCAAGAATAATATTAAGAAACTGATCTATGCTGAATTATTTGTCCAAACCTCTGTTAACGGCTCTTTTTGTGTTAATTTCACCGATATTACTCGCCCAGGGATTTAATTCTACTAACGGAAGGAATCATCCCGAATTAAACTGGAAGGTAGCCGAGACCCAACATTTTCTGATCATGTATCCTGATAGAATTTCGGGGATAGAGGCTGAAGCTGCTGCTATTGCTGAAGCTACATATGAATCACTTTCTAAAAATCTTGAAGTTGAATTCGATTACAAGATCAGGATATATCTTTCTGATGAAGATGAAGTCAATAATGGTTTTGCGGTTCCTTTCAGTAAATCATTTACAGATATTTGGGTAAACTTAAATGATTACAGTGAGATCTGGACCGGCAGCGAAAAGTGGCTTCGTAAGGTTTTAGCTCATGAACTGGCTCACATCTTTCACTTTGAGGCTGTAAAATCTCCTTTAGGACTTTTTCAATATACTTTTGCTAACCCAATTCCCAGCTTTTGGACTGAGGGGCTGGCTCAATATGAAACGGAATACTGGGATTCTCAGCGGGGTGACCGCTGGCTGCGCAAAGCGATATTTGATGACAACATGAATTATTATTCTGGCCAGGCTTTGGAAGATGGGCGTTTAAGATATGCGCTTGGTAATTCTCAACTCAGGTATTTCACAGAAAAATATGGCGACAGCACACTTGTTGAGCTGCTCAGTCATAGAGAAAAATTATTGGGTATGATCGATTATCATGATTTTAATACTGCTTTTGATGCAGTGGTAAAGGGAGGATATTCCTCATTCTATGATGACTGGAGGAAGCACATGAATGTGTATTATAACACCGTTGCGTCGCAAATGAAACGAGTTGACTCTTTGAATGGTGATCCCTTTAATTTTCCCGGCAACTTTTATTTTGATGCAGCTGTAAGTCCAAATGACAGTTTGGTAGCCGTTTTGGGATATCCTTCTATGAAAAGACCGGTAAAACGACTTTATATAGTTAATAATGACTCCACCCAGTCATCTGGTTTAATAGCCGAGGGTGGTATAAATGAAGATCTTTCCTGGAGTACTGACAACAAAAAGCTTATATATTCGCGTACGGTGCGTGGAGAAAATTCATCCTTACTAAATGATATTTTTATTTATGATTTGGATACTAGAAATGAAAAACAGATCACATTCAGCCGTAAAGCCAAGTTTCCGGTGTTTGGCCCTGGCGAGAATGAAATTTCATACATAGTCAATGAATCTGGAACCGGTAATTTATTTACCCTGAATTTGGGCACAGGTAAGGAAACACGCATCACAAATTATAGCGGCGATATTCAGTTGTTGTGGACCCTATGGTTGGATACTAAGAACAGCTGGTTAGTTCATCGGTTTGAAGAGAGTGGCCGAAGAAACCTTGTTTTAATTAATAAAGAAACCGGTAAAGAGAAGATCCTTAATACCGGAGATGTTGACAACAGGGAACCGCAGGTAAGTCCTGACGGCGGTAAAATAGCTTATAATTCACTCCGTGATGAAGTTCCCAATGTCTTTATCTATGATCTTAATGAAGAAACAGAGACCAGATTTACTCAGGTCTTCACCGGAGCGGAAGTGTTTGGATGGACGTCTGATCATGATTCTACCGGTACAGAACATCTGCTGATCGGGGCTTCGGAATCCAGAAACAGGGATCAATTATATTTTGTTTCAGCAGAGCGCGATTTTGAAGAAAGTAATGTTACTCCACCTAAGGAATATGCAAGCTGGCGTTCAAAGACACCACCCTCATTTCTTGAATCGAAAATTGAACCAAATTCATCTCTGATCACGGATAGCTATGATTATTCATCCTTCAAAAATTTGACTCATGTAACTTCTTTTGGGCTGCCTTACTATGAAAACAGCAATGAATGGGGGATATTTGCCACCACAAACTGGACGGAGCCACTAGGTAAACATACCATTATTGCCGGTGGTTGGGTTTCTTTTCCTGATCCGACCGGGAGGTCTTATGGAGCCATATCCTATCTGAATAATCAGCTTTATCCTTCGGTGTATTTCAACATGTATCAAATTCCAGGAAACGGGCAATTTTACGGAGATGACTTCCTTACAGAGGAACATAAAGGAGGAGATATTCAGGTAGAATGGCCTCTTGATTACTTTTCAGGTTCATACCAAAACAGCTCGTTTTCGCTAAGGTTAAGACATTATTCAACCAGGCCAACAGATCTGGGTAGATTTTCAAACCTCAGCAATATTCCTGTTCCGGAAGCATCTACTATCACGGATCTCAAACTTAGATTCAAGGTGAAAAAGCAAAGACCATGGAGAGATAATCCAATTCACCCGCTGGACGGTTCCGGACTAAAAATTACATTATCAGCAGCAGAGAATATACTGGGCTCCGACAGGGGTTTTCTTACAGCCGACCTAAATGCCTTTACCATGTTTCCGCTTTTTGGAATGAACCGTTTGTATATTCAAACGCGGCTTCAGGCGCAGTGGGGAAATCCCTTGCCTCAAAATTATACCGGTTTCTCCAGATACGATAACATTAGTGTAAATGTGGTGGAAGAAGTTCCGCTTCAATTTTTTGGAGATAATGAAAAGGTGAGGGGATATCGAAGTTTTGTTGCTGGCAGTAAGGCAGCTTTTGGAAGTATGGAGTATCGAATACCGTTTTTACCTTCATTACAAACTGAGATCTTGGGAGTCTTAAGTTTGGGAAGCACAAGTCTGGCACTCTTTACCGATGCAGGAGTTGTGTATGATGGAATTTCAGATTCAGGTGATAGCGGAACCATAAGCAGATGGGGAACGGGCGCAGAGATAAAAAATCGAATTACACTGTTTGGAGTTGGGTTTACTCACAGCGTTGGTATTGCACAACCTGTAGACAAGCTATTTGAGGAAGATAATCAGGAAGTATATTACAGAATTAAGACGGTTATACCGTTCTAGTAAAAAGATCAGAGATCTTCATTATTCATGTACTGACGCTGTAAATATATATCCAGAATAAGCCACAAGATGGGATAGATCGGGACAAGAACAGCCAATATGATCTGCCATGTATTACCTTTTTTCCGCCCTCCATCGTAGGGAAGGGCAATACCTGCAATACCTGCAATCCAAAGAATAAAAAACAGGAACATAGCTATGGCCAGAAAAAGGGCGCCGAAGAATCCGAAGTTCTCATAAAAGCTTTGAAGCATGGTGAATTAAGTGCTGAATTATGTGTACCTTTGTTTCTTGTTATAATCTAAGAATCTAACGCTTAAAATGCTTCCAGTAGTTTCAATAGTAGGACGTCCTAACGTCGGTAAATCAACCTTTTTTAATCGCTTACTTGGTAAAAGAAAAGCAATCGTTCACGATGAGTATGGAGTTACTCGCGATCGCCATTATGGAGAAACCTTTTGGAATGGTCGGGATTTCAACGTTATTGATACCGGTGGGTATCTTCCCGACGAAATGAATGTGATGACGGTCGGTATTCGTGAGCAAGTACATATTGCTATTGAAGAATCTGATGTCATTCTATTTGTAGTTGATGTTGTTACAGGAATAAACACACTCGACAAATCGGTTGCTTCTTTACTGCGTGAGCAAGATAAGCCGGTTATCTTAGTGGTTAATAAAGCCGATAACGAAGAGCGAAGGCTTAATGCTACTGAATTTTATGAACTAGGCATTGAAGACCTATTTCCGATATCATCCATTAGTGGAATGGGAACAGGAGATCTGCTTGATAAAGTAACTGAATACTTACCGGATACTGAATCCGAACCGGAACCGGAACTGCCAAAACTAGCGTTTATAGGCCGACCTAATGTCGGGAAAAGCAGCTTATTCAATGCCTTACTACAAGATAAAAGGGCTATTGTCACGGACATTGCAGGGACAACACGAGACTCCTTAAACAGTAATCTTAACTATAAAGATCAGGATTACATTTTAGTTGATACTGCAGGACTAAGAAGACGCACTAAAGTTAAAGAGAATATAGAGTTCTACAGTACAGTACGCACAGAAAAGGCGATACGTGAATGCGACATTGCTATATTAATAGTTGATGCCATGCAGGGTTTTGATGCTCAGGATAAGCGAGTGCTGCGGGAAGCAGAAAAATTCAACAAAGGCTTGATGATCGTATTGAATAAATGGGATCTTGTTCCTGAAAAAGACACCAATACAGTTAGAGAATTTGAAGATTACATTTATACTTCAGTCCCTCAACTTGCTTACGTTCCTATCCTCACCATATCAGCTATGAACAAACAACGTGTCCATAATGTATTGGATATGGCTCAAAACGTTATTCAGGAACGGAAGAAGGAGATATCAACTTCTGATTTCAATGACTTTATTGACCAGATGCTCGGTGAAAAACCCTTACCAATGAAAAGAGGGCAACAGCTTAAGATCACGTATGCAACACAAGTGAAAAGTAATCCTCCGGTATTTAAATTTTTCATGAACAGTCCGCACGATCTGCCACCAAATTACCGTAAATATATCGAAAATAAGATCAGACAACGCTTTGGTTTTATGGGAGTTCCCTTAACTATGGTGTTCCGTCAAAAATAAAATAGAAAAGCTCATAAATAACTTTGATGCTAAGGTAACAAAGGTTTATTTTTCAGCGCTAATTACTACTTGAAACCGATTCTAATTGAATGGCTAAGAATCTCGAAAAACCGACAGTAAACGCATTAAGCGATAATTACAAGAATGAGCGTAAGCTTAACTTTCTTGAAAATCTTTATCTCCCTGAAATATTTAAAGGAATGTGGTATTCCTTAAAACAAATGTTTCAGCCAACTTTTACTCTGAAATACCCGGAAGAAAAATGGGATCCACCGGCAATATTTCGTGGTCGCCCGGTTTTGGTTGAAGACCATGGGAAAGAAAGATGTGTTGCATGCGGTTTGTGTGCAAGAGCTTGCCCGCCATTGGCTATCAGCATGCAGGCAGAAGAAACTGACGATGAAAAAGAACGCTTCCCTGATTTTTTTGAGATCAATATGTTGCGTTGTATATACTGCGGCTATTGCGAAGAAGTTTGTCCTGAAGAGGCTATTGTAATGAGTAAAGATTATGATATCGTCTTCGAATCAAGAGAGGACGCTATTTATGATAAAGAAAGGCTGCTTGTTCCTAAAGAAGATGTGGCCGAGCGTTTAGATTATCTTAAGAAATACAGGAATCAACAATTTGGTTCTTTCTGGGATTTCCAGGAGGAAAATAACATCCACTCTGTACGAGACAGAGACCAGGATTGGAACACGGGATTGTCGCTGGTTGACATGATAGAGCAACAAAAAAATAATGATTCAACCCCGGCATCCAAAAGCTGGTCTTAAGCTCAAAACAGAATGGAAGTAAAGCAAAGCCAAATTGATTCATTAATAGATGATGTAGCATATTTGGAACATGAGGCAGAAGCCTTAAAGTATGTCATAGATTCTGTTCCCTATGATCAAACTCCACCCGGAGGTCGTTCTATTGCTGAAATATTGATGTTTTTAGATCATGCCCAGCAATCATATTACCGAAAGGTGATAGAGGATGCATTCAAAAGTGTACGCCCCATTAATTTGAATGGCTACATTGATCCAGAAGAAACTTTTGAAGTAGATGAAGAACTTTCCAAAGACATTCAAAAACTGCTATACAAGATATCAAAACATAGAGTTGCACTCTTGAATTTAATTAAGAACATTCAACTAATTGATTGGGAGAGAGAGATTAGCAAGGGGAGAGAAACTATTTCATTGTATGATTTTACCTCCCAAATGGTTCGTAAAGAAAGAAGTACACTTAAAGAAATAGCTGATCTTGTGCTTACCTATCAACAAAGTCGCCAGGCACAAAGAGAACTTGAAAGCAGAAAACCCAAAAGCTGATGGAACCGGAAAAATGGGTTGACCTTGTTGTCTCGTTTTCATTTGGTACTGCTTTTATATTGCTTTTCAAATTATTCTTAAAGAGAAGGTCTCTGTTGGAGTTATATTTTAGTCTGGCAGCACTCACTATATCCATACCTTATTTTTTGGACCTATTTCAGGTTGGCCAAATTTCAACTCTTTTTCAGTGGGGAAAACTTATTTCCATTACCATATATATAAGTGGATTGTTAGTACTTATCAGAGAATCAAAACCCGTTTTTGCCCGGTTTCCGTTGTATTTGACAGCTTTACCATTCGTTAGCTTTTTATTCTTTCCGCTTATAATCGATTCTATTGTAATCAAAGACCTAATGAATGCTATTTATCAGGGAGGAGCTTTAGTAGTTACAGTTTTAGTTTTTACTTTGAATCAGGCAAGAGAAAAAGGCCGCAGATATTATATTATTGGATTGACTTTTATTTCAGCAGCTTACATAGGTTATTGGCTTTATCTTAACCGTGTTAATAATGATCTGGTGTGGGTAACAGAAATTTTGCTTTCTGTGGGAATTCTCGTCGCATTATTTCGATTTATCAGAACCCAACGCAACAAAGATTAAATAACAGATCAGGATACTAGAAATGGAAAAGGCCTCAGATTTTAGCTTACCGGATACAAACAACAAACCAGTGACAGTATCCGAATTTTTTGGGGACCAAAATGTGGTTCTCATTTTTTTTCCGCTGGCATTTAGTGGAGTTTGTACAAAAGAATTGTGCTCAACAAGAGATAATATGAAAGTGTATGAATCTCTTAACGCAAAAGTTTTGGCAATAAGCGTAGATAGTTTTTTTACGCTTAAAGCATTCAAAGAAACAAACAATCTCAATTTTTCCCTTCTAAGCGACTTCAACAAAGAAGTAAGTAAGAAATACGATACTTTATACAAAGATTATTTCGGTATGAAGGGAGTCTCTAAGCGATCTGTGTTTGTAATAGATAAGCAGGGAAGGATAGTTTACAAAGAAATACTAGAAGACTCAGGTAATATTCCTCAGTTTGATAAAGTCCAGGAAGTATTAGCAGGTCTGGATTAGAGAAGGGTATATGAATGCATAACGAATAATTGTTTAGTTATAATAACTCTACTTTACATAATATAAATTATAAGAATATTATCTACAGTAATCCAAATGGGTAAATAATTTGTTATTATTAAGTGTTATAAAAATAAGCCTGAAAAGCTTTAAGAAATAAATCATTTGCTAAATGAGAATTATTATTGTTGAAGATGATAAAGTACTATCACTACTATTATCAAAAATGATCGAACGAATTGGGCATGAAGTTTTAGAGATCGTTACTAAGGGCTCTGATGCTATCGATAAAATCAATTCACTAAAGCCCGATCTTATCTTAATGGACATAATGCTTGAGGATGATATCGATGGAATTCAGGCTATGTCTACGCTTCGTGAAAATGGTGTTTCTTTCCCAGTTATTTACATCACCGGAAATTCTGATCCTATAAACTATGAAAGAGCTCAAAAAACAGACTTTCTCGATTACTTGATCAAACCTGTTGGTTTTGATGAATTGCAGGCAACCATCAAGAAAATATAAACTTATAAAAAGCTCTGAGTGTCAATTCAGAGCCTTTCTTCCATATTGCTTTTGCATTAGTATACTAACTGTTCTGATTTTTTAATGTGAAGTTAATTGGCATACTGTACTTCACATTGACCGGTTTGCCACGCTGCATACCAGGTATGAATTTAGCCTTTTTGACTGCTTTTACTGCAATTTCATCACAGCCGCCACCAATTCCTCTAATCACTTCCGGATTATGCACATTTCCTTCCTTGTCAATGATAAACTGGACTATTACACGCCCTTCAATTTGAGCTCTCCTAGCCATCTCAGGATAAGTTATATATTGACTTAGTGAAGATAATCCACCAATTAATTCAGGCATTTGTTCTACCACAACAAATATTTCTTCCTCATCATATTCTTCTTCTTCATTTGGAGGCGGTGGTGGCGGTAACTCCATGAATGATTCATTTAGATCGAGTTCTGAGTCAAGTTCAATTATTTCATTCTCAATGATTTCATCATTTGGGACTTCAATAGGAATAATTGGTTTTGGTGGTGGAGGAGCTTTTAATTCTTGTTTAGTCTGAACTATTTCCTCCATAAATACCTCTTCCTGACGATCAGATAGGATAGTATCATCTTTCTCGGAAGGCTGAATATTTACTTTAAACGCTGATATAAGGATCAATAGTGCGATTATAAATCCTATTTCAAGACGAATAAGATATGTTGATTTAAGATCGTTTTTACGATCGATTATTTTTACCGGGACTCTCATAGTAACCTCCGATTAATTTAAGAAGTTACTTAAGGATAGCTTTTATCCGTGAAGATTTTATGAAGCAAATTATTTGAGGATCTCTTTATTACTAACAACCTGTACAGCTGCTGTATGAAAGGTAAAACTATACTCATTTGCACCGGTTCCTACTTGTTCGCCATCTGCATGAGATTTTAACTGACGATCTGAATGGACTTGAAACCCGACATTAGTTCTGAAAATTTCAACCACATCATCTTTAAATGAAAAGCCAAAGGAAAGTTTAATAAACTCTGTGAGTAATCTTATTCTTGAAACATCCCTTACCAACACAAGTTCCAGTCTCCCATCGTTATTGACAGAATCAGGAGAAATTGTGTACTTTCCTCCTTCAGTTTTACCATTTGCGATAGCCACCATCCAGGCCTTTTTACTTGTACTTATACCTGTCCCATTAATCCTTACTTCAACAAGAAATGGTTTTGACACACTTAAAGACCTTAGGCCGGCAAAAAAGTATTTCAAAGCCCCATTTTTAAAAAGACTTTTGGAGGCATAATAATTGGTAAGTCCATCAACCCCAATTCCATAAGTATTGAAAAAATACCCCCATTGAGTTTTTACACCGTCAACACACGTGATGTTATTCTGTAGGAGAACCTGAAAATCTTTATCAAAGTCTAAATACAGCCCGATGTTTTGAGCAAAATCGTTTCCACTTCCCAATGGAATCACCCCTAAAACAGCGGAAGTACCGACAATACCATTAGCAACACGATTTACAGTCCCGTCGCCTCCGCAGGCAACAATGTGAGAAAACTCTCCAGACTTTTCTTTTGTGATATCCAGAATGGAATCCTCTCTGGATATATAGATAAATTCCGAATTTCCGGATAATTTCGATCTGAGACTATCTTCTCGGTTTCTAAAAAAAGACTCAGCTTTTGACGAATTAGATGAACAATTGATCAAAAAGCAATATGTGGGATTATTGCTCAATCGAAGTGTTTAACATTTAATGAAA
>Ga0136557_1000483_pt1 | contig 30046 bp, 26 predicted proteins | sample AntRauTorckE6832_FD_104796 | JGI IMG/M metagenome (GOLD analysis project Ga0136557, IMG submission 104796) | Saline lake microbial communities from Rauer Islands, Antarctica - Metagenome Torckler E6 #832 | ecosystem: Environmental > Aquatic > Non-marine Saline and Alkaline > Saline | place...
CTCAGATTTGGGTCGGATTTGGTTGTGGCGATCAGCGTAAAACCGCAGGCGTAGCAGCGCTACGTTGAGGATTTTACGATTGAGCCGCAGCCAAAGATGGCCTGAAGATGAGATGCAATATGGTCATGTTATTTGTTGACAGGCCCTTAGGCCAAATACCCATAATTAGCATTTTAGAACCCATCGCCTCTTTTTGCAACAAAACTATCAAGTGGAACCATAGTCAAGAGGGTCATACCCCCAGATATCGCGACTGTATCTCAGGTTGTCGCTGTAGTTGAGCGGTGGTCCCCTTCCAGGCAATCGTGCCTTTTTCCATGATATAATGACGGGCGGCAATGTCCATTAGGGCGTTGACGTTTTTATCGACAACGAGAATGGCGAGTCTCTTGCTTTTGAGGATACTCAAGCCGCGCCATATTTCACGGCGCACCAGGGGGGCCAGTCCTTCGGTGGCCTCATCGAGTATAAGCAGCCGTGGATTTATCATCAGGGCTCTGCCGATGGCAAGCATCTGCTGTTCTCCGCCGGAGAGCTGATTGCCGTAATTGCCCAGTCTGTCGCCGAGTCGTGGAAAGATGGTGAAGATATCATCCAGGCTGTAGGGTTTCTGCTGTCTGGTATGGTTGGCCGCAGTGACAAGAAGGTTTTCCCGGACGGTGAGGTTGGGAAAGATCTGCCGGCCTTCGGGAACAAGACCGATACCATGTCTGGCGATGCTGTAACTGGGCAGCCTGTGGATCGTTGTGTTGCCAAATGAAATCTTGCCCCTTTGTATTGGAGTAAGGCCCATGATGGAGCGGATGGTGGTGCTTTTGCCCATGCCGTTTCTGCCCAGCAGGGTGACGACTTCAGCCTCCCCGACTTCCAGGGAGACGTCAAACAGTGCCTGGCTCTGGCCGTAGTAGGTATCGATAGCGGAAACGTGCAGCATCAGGCATCCTCTCCGAGGTAGGCTTTGCGCACTTGGGAATTCTGCCGCACCTCCGAGGGTGGCGCAGTGATGATTTCTTCGCCATAGTCCAAAACAGTTATCATGTCCGCCAGGGAAAAGACCACATCCATATCATGTTCCACCAGCAGTATGGTGACGCTGCCCTTGAGAGTGTTGATCAATTTTGAAAGCTCGACGGTGCCCCCCGGTCCCATGCCCGCCATGGGTTCATCGAGGATAAGCAGATCAGGGGCTCCTGTGAGGGCCATGCCGACCTCGAGCTGGCGTTTCTCGCCGTGTGACAACGAGCTTGCCATGCTTGCGGCACGTTCGGTGAGATCCACCCGGGCCAGGGCCTTGGGTAATTTTTGTTTGACGATTGGGCTGTTGAGGCTGTTGCGCCAGAAACGGAAGTTATGGCCATTGTCGGCAAAGATGGAAAGCGCCATGTTCTCACTGACGGTGAGGTTCTCAAAAATATGGGTGATCTGGAACGATCGGGCTATTCCCAACCGGGCTCGGCGATAATCCTTGAGGCGGGTTATATCCTGGTGTTTGTAGATGATTGTGCCGCTGTCTGAAAAAATGTTGCCGGTCAGCTGGTTGACCAGGGTTGTCTTACCGGCCCCATTGGGGCCGATGATGGCATGGATGTGGCCGGTGCGTACCTCAAAACTCAGTTCCTTGGTGGCCTGTAGGGCGCCATAGCTTTTGGTGAGGTTGTCGATTTGCAGAATCATCTCAGCCATTGCTGTTGCCCTCCCCGGTTATGAGTCCATACAGCCCGCGTTTGGCAAAAATAACAACAATGACGAGAAACGGTCCCATGTAGACCATCCAGTGTTCGGTATGCATGGCGAGTATCTCTTCCAAGAGAAGAAACACAGCGGCCCCGAGGACGGGCCCGAAAAGTGTGCCCAGGCCGCCGAGCAGCACCATGACCATGAGTTCGCCGGAAAGCGTCCAGTGCATCAGGCCGGGACTGACATACTCTGTATGATTTGCCAGCAGGCCGCCGGCAAGGCCTGCCCCGGCACCGGCGATGACAAAACAGGCAAGCTGGTATCTGTAGGAGCTAATGCCCAGCGCTTGAAGGCGGCGCTGATTATTGCTTCCTCCCCGAATAACCAGACCAAAGCGGGAATGAACAAGCTTCCAGGCGAGAAAGACAAAGCCAAAAAGCAGAAAGAGACAGAAATAGTAGAACTGGACATCGTCGCCCAAGTCGACACCGGGCAGTGTTGAGCGGGAATAGAGCGACAAGCCGTCATCGCCGCCATATTTCTCCAGGGAGACAAAAAAGTAATAGATCATCTGGGCAAAGGCCAGGGTAATCATGATAAAGTGCATGCCTCTGGTACGCAGACAGAGCGCTCCTATGACCAGGGCGGCAAAGGCGGAGGCAACAACGGCCAGGGGGAGTACCAGCAGCGCATTTTCACTTCCCTGAAGGACAAAAGGAAAGGAGAAAACAGGTTCCATTGCCGAGGAGTGATAGAAGAAAATACCCACCACATAGGCGCCGATACCGACATAGGCGGCGTGGCCCAGGCTGATCATGCCGGCATAACCCAAAAGCAGATCGAGGCTTACGGCGGCGATGGCATAAATGAGAACTCTGCTGAAAAAAGAGATGAAGTAACTCTCTCCTGCCAGACTTGCAGCCATGGGCAAGATGAGAAGAAGAACAGCGCCGAGGCTGATAAACAGCATTTTTCGCAGAGGTGGTTTCATCAGCTCATCAGCTCATTAACTATGGGCGGGGAAGAGTCCTTTGGGTTTCCAGACGAGAACGGCTGCCATAAGAATATAAATTGCCATGGAAGAAATGGAGGCAGCGGCCGCATCGGCCGTTGCCGTATTAAACACCAGACGAAACAGGGTTGGTAGAAAGGCGCGGCCCAGAGTGTCTACAAGGCCTACCAGTAAAGCCCCGACAACCGCTCCGCGGATGGAGCCTATCCCGCCGATGACGATGACGACAAAGGTGAGGATGAGGATGCTTTCCCCCATGCCCGACTCCACAGCCAGAATTGGACCGGCCATCACCCCGGCGAGACCGGCCAGCATGGTGCCGAGCCCAAAGACCATGGTGTAGAGCAGTTTGATGTTGACGCCCAGGGCGCCGATCATGTCACGGTTTGAGGCCCCCGCCCGTATCTGCATTCCCAGTCTGGTCCTGGAAAACATGAACCATAATAAAAAGGCGACCGCTATCCCCACTCCGATAACGGCAAGCCGATAGACAGGATAGATCAACCCGGGAAGCAGCTCGATGCTGCCGCTGAGCCAGGAGGGGACGTCAAGATAGAGGGGCTGACGTCCCCAGATAATCCTGGTGAGTTCGTTGAAAAACATAATCAGGCCAAAGGTCGCCAGGACCTGATCAAGATGCTCACGTTTGTAGAGACGGCGCAGGACGACGAATTCCACCACCATGCCGGCTATGGCGGAGGCGGGCAGAGCAACGGCAAGGCCGAGCAGAAAAGACCCTGTTTGACCGGCGACGGTGGCGCAGACGTAAGCCCCTATCATATAGAAAGAACCATGGGCCAGGTTGATGACCTGCATGATGCCGAAAATAAGGGTCAGCCCAGCCGACATCAAAAAAAGAGTGATGCCCAGCTGCAGCCCGTTAAGAAGCTGTTCGATTACCAGAATCATGGTGGTGGGGCCGGCCGGCGGCCCCAGTTTTCCTTACTGCATTGTACACTCTGATGCATAGGCATCAACGTGGCTGGAAAACACCTTCTTGACGGTGCTGTTGGTATACCCCTTATCCGTTTTGATGACTTCGCGGATATAGACATCCTGGACCGGGTGCTGGTTGTTGCCGAAACTGAAGTTGCCGCGCACCGAAGCAAAGTCGGCGTTTCTCAGGGCAGCTTTGAATTTTTCCATATCTTCAAGATTGCCATCAACCGCTCGCAGGGCCGAGCCGATGAGTCTGGCGGTGTCATATCCCTGACTGGCATAGAGGGTGGGCATCCTGCCATAGGCTTCCTGGTAGGCTTTGACAAACTGGGTATTGGCACCATTGTCGAGATCGTGCGTCCACTGGGAGCCGTTTTTAACACCCAGAGCTGCCGGGCCGACGGCCTTGAGGATTCGCTCATCAAAGGAAAATGCCGGGCCGTACACCGGAATGTCTTTGTTGAGGCCTGCCTGGGAATATTGTTTGAGGAAATTTATCCCCATACCGCCGGGCAGAAAGAAAAAAACGGCTTCCGGCTGTGCCGCTCGCAAGGTGGCAATTTCGGCGGCATAGTCCGACTGGCCGAGTTTGGTATAGACTTCGCCTTTGATCTCTCCCTTGTAGTAGCGCTTGAAACCGGCAAGATGGTCTTTGCCGGCGGGGTAGTTCGGGGCGATGAGATAGACACTTTTGTGCCCGGCTTCAGTGACATATTGGCCGACGACTTCGTCGAGGTTGTCATTCTGGTAGGATACGCTGAAATAATTTGGATGACATCCCTTACCGGCAAGTTTGGATGGTGCGGCGTTGGTGCTCAGGTAGACGATGTCATCACGGACCACCTTGGGGACAACTGCCATGGCAACGTTGGAAAAGACAATGCCGGTAAGGATTTTGGCCTTGTCTCGTTTGATGAATCGCTCGGCAATCTGCTTGCCTTTGCCGGGTTTTCTGCCGTCGTCCTCCACCATGAGTTCAACGGCGATACCGCCAAGTTTACCGCTTTCCTGGGCGATGGCCAGTTTGAAACCGTCACGGATATCTTCGCCAAGATAGCCGGCTTTGGTAGAAAGCGTGGTTATCATACCAATTTTAACCGGTTCCGCGGCAACAAACTGAACTGTGATAACAAGGAAAAACAGCGTCGGAAGAATCTTTTTCATACCCCCCTCCTGTGGCCTAAGTGAATAGAGTGTGTCCTTTATCCCAGTTTCCCGGACTGATCCGTGGTGACTGTCGCTTTTCAGGGCTGAAAAAAGCTGGATGGTTTCAAGAAATCAAAGACTAGAAAATGACCGCAAATTTTGCAAGTAAAATAGTTGCAAAGGAAAGAGGTGCAACTGGGCGGCTACAAGATTATGACCCGTGCAGAGCTGAACCTGATTACCAATAAAATTCCTTGCCCTCTGGACTTCGAGCTGAGTTTTGATTGGTAATCAGATAGCTGAATGTAGAGAAAAAAATTGCAGAGATCAAAACCATCGATCAAAGGGATGTGGACAGCTTGATGCATCCGGTGAAGCCATAAACGACCAACCAGGAGCTCGTGCCCAAAGGAATTGATGCCATCATTCTTGAGGTGGTACGATTTCACAGCTGTTGAGCAGATCCCTGAGGCTTTCCACATCATAGAGCTTGCCAAAGACGGTGACCACATCTCCGGGCTGCAGTCTGGTGTCCCCTCTGGGGATGATGATTTTGCCACCCCGCCGGATTGACACCAGGTTGATGGTTTTGGGTAACGGCAGGTTCTTCACCTGGGCATTGTTGCAGTTATCCTCCTCTTTGAGGACAAACTCGACAAAGCCGTTTTCCTTGAGGGCGCGAAGTGATGTCTGGCCCTCGACAATCTGGCCTCGTTGCTTTCTCACAACACCTACATCATAGGCGCGCAGAATATCGCTTCGGCTGATGACGCCGAGCAGCGTTCCCGAACCGTCCCTGTCAATGACCGGCAGACGTGCCAGATCACGAGGCGCCATTTTTTGGATCGCAGCCCAGATCGGTTCGTCCGGGAAGACGGTAATGGGGTTTACGATGGCGACATCCTCGACCTTCATTCCCCGGGAGGAGAAATTTTCCTGTGACTGGAGCTTATGCACATCCTGCAGGGTGACGATGCCATGCAGTTTGGAGTAATCTTTCATCACCGGGAAGCCGAGAAAATTGCTGTCCTGGAACAGGCCCATGAGCTCGGAGAGCGGCTTGTCCTTGTGGATGGTTATGGGATTGACCTTCATTACCTCACTAACTCGCACACCCTGCATGATGTCCATGTCGCGCCCCTCGGAGAAACGAATTCCCCGTTTGGAGAGCTTGATGGTATAAATCGATTCGGGATGGAGCCATTGGGCGAAATAGCAGGCTGTGACACCGGCAACCATGAGCGGCAATATGATCAGATAATCATTGCTCATCTCAAAGACAATGAGCATGGCGGTCAGCGGAGCCCTTGCAGTGGCGGAAAACACGGCAGCCATGCCCACCAGGGCGTAGGCGCCGGCGCCGCCGGAAATTTCCGGAAACCATGCTTGAAAAAAGTGTCCCATGACACCGCCGAACATTGCCCCGATAAAAAGAGAAGGGGCAAACACACCACCGGAATTTCCGGATCCAAGAGTGAAAGAAGTCGCCAGGGGCTTGAGAAAGACGAGCAGGAGAAGGACCCAGAGGCTGCCGCTGCCCTGGATGGCGGTCTGGATAAATTCAAATCCGGAACCGTACATGTCCGGTATGCCCTGCAGGATTGGATTATCCATCTGCGCCCGGGCGGACGCTGAAGTGCCGATACCGGGAATGAAGGAGTAGGTCAAGCCTATGACACCAAGTCCGAAGGCCCCGACCGCGGGCTTGAACAGATTGGGGAAGTCCCAGTTGTCAAAGGCGCGTTCGGAGAAGTCCAGCATACGGATGAACATGACGCCGATAATGGCGGCAAGCAGACCGAGGACCAGATAGAGCAGAATGGAAAGTGGGGAGACCAGGGTGTAACCGGGTACCTCAAAGGCGGGCCGGGCACCGAGAAAAATTCGACTGACAATGGATGAGGAAACAGCGGCAATGACAACATTGCCGAAAGCGCGTACCTGCAGACCGGACATGAGAACTTCGATGGAAAATATGACACCGGCGATGTGGGCATTGAAAGTCGCTGCGATTCCCGCAGCCGCTCCGCAGGCGACCAGGTTGCGAATACGCTCATCGGAGAGATTGAGGATCTGGCCAAGGCTCGAACCAAAGGCGGAACCTACCTGAACAATGGGCCCCTCACGTCCCGCTGAGCCACCGGTGCCGATGCACAGGGCAGAGGCCAGGATCTTGGCGGCGGCGACACGGGCACGAATTCTGCCGCCGTGGACGATGAGGGCTTGCATGACCTCGGGCACACCATGGCCCTTGGCTTCATGGGCAAAATAGATAAGCGGACCCACAAGAATGCCGCCGATTGTAGGAATGATAAGGTATGCCCAGACACCAAGTGTCGGAAAGATGCCGGGGAGAGTTGCATAGCAGAAGTATTGGATACCGTGGATGAGCTTGATAAAAAAGACAGCGGCTAATCCTGTTGTGGCGCCGATGGTGACTGAGAGGATGATCAGGGTGATGCCGAGAGGCGGAGCGGATTTATCAAGAAAGTTACTGAATATGTTTTGTTTGGGGCTCATGATTGAATGTGATGCTATCTTTCCAGGTGGCAGTATTGCCATCCCTCAGGACGATTTGTTGATCGTGATTGTTACACTTTTTAACAGTTGAGCGCAATGCATAACTTGAACGTACTATTAGGCAAAGAGTAAAATGTCAATAAAAAGTCGTGAACTCAATGTATAAATCCGGCCAGGAACATGGTCAGCGGGGAATAGAAGGTAATTATAAGAAGGTCCACGAGGAGAACACCGAGGAATGGCAGGATGGCTCTACTGATGGTCATTAGTTTGTCGCCGGAGATGGAGGATGACACAATAAGGCAGATACCCATGGGCGGTGTCAGCATGCCGATGGAGAGGTTGACGACGACGATGACACCGAGCTGGATGAAATCTATTCCCAAAAGAGGTTGCATGGCGGCTATCATGGGAACGAGCAGGATAAGGGCGGCGGTGGTTTCCACCAGGGTGCCGGCAATGAGGAGGATGAGGTTGATTATAAGGAGGAGCCAGATAGGGTTGTCGGTGACATGCAGCAATGAATCGGCCATTTGCGCGGGAAGCTCCTCGATGGCTGCTATCCAGCCAAACACCGAGGCTGTTGCGATGATGAACAACACCACAGCCGCGGCTATGGCGCCTTCGCTGAAGAGCCGAGGGAGATCGCGGAACGATATCTCTTTATAGATAACAAGGCCGAGAAAGAGGCCGTAGAAAAGTGCCACGGCAGCGGATTCAGTGGCGGTGAAGATGCCGCTGAGAATGCCGCCGAGGATGATAACCGGGGCACCGAGAGGTAAAAGGCCGCTTTTGAGGGCTTGGATGACCCCTTCCATGGAAAACGGTGTGTTCAGAGAATAGCCGTTGCGAACTGAAATAATAGAAGATACCACAATAAGGATGATGCCGATCAACAGACCGGGCAGGATGCCCGCGGCAAAAAGTCTGCCCACCGAGGTGCCGGTCAGAAAGGCGAAGATGATCATGGGGATGGACGGCGGTATGACCACCCCGGTGGAGCCTCCAGCCGATTGAACTGCTGCGGCAAATTCGGAACGATATCCCGACTTTTTCATGGCCGGGATGAGGATGGCCCCGACGGCGGCGGTGTCGGCGGCGGCAGAACCGGAGATGCCCGCAAAAAACATTGCCGAGACGATGGTGACTGCGGCCATGCCGCCGGGAAGCCAGCCGACCAGGCTGTTGGCCAGATCAATGAGCCGTTGGCTGACCCCGCCGGCCGCCATCACCACGCCGGTGAACATAAAGAGCGGTACCGCAATCAAGTGGAACGAGTCCGTACCGCTGAAGAGCTTCTGGATCACAATCATCAGGGAAAAATCTCCCTGTACCAGCAGGGCCAGTATAGTCGATACGCCGATGGCAATGGCGATGGGGATGTTCATGGCGAACAGCACCAGCATGGCTATGAGCAGGACTTCAGCGATCATGACGGTGGGCGGCGATATCGGAGGACAAAAAGGCCAGGCAGTGAAGCAGCAGCAGGCAGCCGCTCAAGGGAATGATGCTGAAGATAATCCACTTGGGCAGTGCCAGAGCCGGGCTGATCTGCAGGCGGACAAAATACGCAAAGATGGTACCGTGGTAGATCATCACAACAAAAAAACACATGGCGATGACATGTCCGGCCAGCACAATACCTAGGGCGGTGATCTTTTTCAGATTGCCGGGCAGAATATCAATGGAGGGATGAATTTTGCGATGGTACCCACTACTTGTTCCTAAGAAGGCCAGCCAGACGAGCATATAGCGAGCCAATTCTTCGGACCAGAAAAGCGAGGAGTTGAAAACATAGCGGCAGATGACCTGCAGTATGACGACAAGGGCCATGGTGATTCCAAGAGCTGCCAGAAAACGCTCAACCCAGATGTTGCATACAGCACTGCAGTGGAGAAGGGCTTTCACCGTTTTGCTCATGAATCAGCGGGTTGCCTGGAGCATTTCGTTAAGGAGTTTGTTCACCCGCGGCCGGCGGTAAAGATCGACCTCCTTGAGATTGGACACTGCCTGACGCAGACCATCGTAGTCGGGATTTTCCACGATACTGAATCCTTTGTGGCGAAGCAGTGTGAGGCGGTCGTCGTTTTTGCCGCGGTTGTCACGGCGCTGATAGAGGGCTGCATCGTACATGCTGTCGTGGAGCAGATCACGGGTAGATTGCTCCAGACTCTGCCACCATTGCAGCGAGGCGACATCGATGTGGGGGGAATAGACATGCCGGGTCAGGGTGAGATATTTCTGCACCTCATAGAGTTTGTAGACCTCCATGACCCACAGCGGGTTTTCCTGACCGTCGATCACTCCCTGCTCCAGTTCGGTATAGATGGGCCAAGGCATGGGAGTGGGGTTGGCCCCCAGGGCCCGCCAGATCTCCCGGTGCAGCGCCGAGGCCATGACTCTGATTTTCAGCCCCTTGATATCCCGCGGGCCGTGGACGGGTCGGATGTTATTGGTGAGGTTCCTGAAACCGTTCTCGGAAAAGCATAACCCCTTGAAGCCAAAAGATTCCAGACTGCTGAGGATGCGTCGGCCAAGCGGGCCGTCGAGGATGGCATCAGCCTGGGCATGATCCTTGAAAAGGAAGGGGTAATTGATAACCCGGACGATGGGATCGAAGGTGTCGAACACACCGGCGGTGATAATACCCATCTGAATGGTGTTCATCTGAATCTGCTGAAGGATCTCTGTTTCCGTACCGATGGACTTGGAATGGTAGATTTTGACGCTGATCGCTCCATCTGATTTTTGTTCCACCGACTCTTTGAATTTTTCCGCGACAATATTCTGGGCGGAGCCTGGTTTGGTGACTACGCCGAGCTTGATGGTCATGGAAGAGGCAGCCGAGGCGGAGAGAATGCTGCAGGAAAGCAAGATAGCAAGCAAAAGTTGTGATAGCATGATGTCTCTCATTGGAGGTTGTTGCAATGAACGCGTTGGTTCCTGTGACTTTTCCTAGCAAAGCTCTTGCAAAAGGTCAAGTATTCAGTGTCGAATTGCATTCTAATTATCAAATCTGCAAATGACTGTTTTATCAAGGACCTTGATGTGTTGTATTTTCTCCCGGCATCTGCACGGGTTGGTCGCTGATTACCCCCAAAGTTCAGCTAATCGACCCAGGATTCTTCACATGTTCTTTTCAAGGGACGCCATAAACCCATCCCTGGGGGCTTAGCTGCAGCCGTCCAGGCTGCAGATAGCCATGAAAACAACATGTGAAGAATCCTTCCCCCTCACACTTTGAGCTGAGTTTTGGTAATTAGCATTCTATTTAATGTCCAATATTTATTGCCTATTAAGGGCCTCTTAAGATTTTTTTTCTGCATGAGTTGGTGCCCCAGTCTTCGGCCTGTGGGGGATGTCCTCCCCCTGCAAGAGTCGGATTGCTTCTCAGAGCCTACGGATTATAGTAGAAATGAGATATAGAAGGAGGAGCATGGAATGCTTATCGAAGAAGGAGCAATCAAGGAGAAACATGGGAAAAACGGATATACCGCACGCCATCGATACCTGTAATCGCCTGGCCCGTAATATCGAACAGGTCATCAAGGGCAAGGCGGACATGATCAGAATGGTGCTGGCCGCCTTTTTCTGCGGTGGCCATGTCTTGCTGGAGGATGTCCCGGGGACCGGCAAAACCACCCTTGCCAAAGCACTTGCCGGATCCATCGGCACCGGCTTCAAACGCATTCAGTTTACCCCCGATCTCTTGCCCGCCGATATTATCGGGGTTTCCATCTACAATCACCAGAAGGGCAATTTCACCTTTCACAATGGGCCGGTCTTTACAAATATTCTCCTGGGTGATGAGATTAACAGAGCGAATCCGCGCACCCAGTCAGCTCTTCTCGAGGCAATGGGAGAAAAACAGGTTTCCATCGATGGCAAACGCCTGGAGCTGGAGCGTCTTTTTTTTGTTATTGCCACGGAAAATCCCATTGAATCCCACGGTACTTATCCTTTGCCGGAATCGCAGATGGACCGTTTTATGATCAAGCTGTCTCCCGGCTATCTGCAACGGGATGAGGAGGTGGCGGTTATGTCCGACCAGCTCATTGACCATCCGCTCAATACAATTCAGGGCGTTGTCGGCGAGAAGGACATTTTTGCGGTCATGGAGGCCGTCCTGGCGGTGCGCATATCCGAGGAGCTGCGCTATTATATTGTCGATATTGTCCGAGCGACGAGGAATAATGTACACATCGGCATGGGGGCAAGCGTCCGGGCGTCCCTGGCGCTGATGAAGATATCCCAGGCACTGGCGCTTTTTCAGGGCAGGGAGTTTGTCATCCCGGAGGATATTGGGGAGGCTGCCGTTTCGGTAATCGGTCACCGGCTGCAGCTCCTGCCGCAGGCCAAATTCAGCGGGGCCTCCGCCGGTGATGTTGTCCGGGAAATAGTTGAGGGCATCGAAATACGCCAATGAGCCGTCGATTGTATGGACTTTACTGTGCCACGGAACGCGCCAAAAGGTGGTTTGCCGGCAGGTTTACGCCACTGGGGAGGATTTTTGTGCTGGTATGCGGCCTTGCAGCGGTTTTTGGTATCAATGTTCAACAGACCATGATCTTTCAGATTTTTGCCATTGTTGTGATGCTGCTTGTCGTTTCCTTTGTCCTTTCCCTGCGATTACGGGCGCAGGTGCGGGTGCGTAGATATCTGCCCGACACCTGTGTTGCCGGCACTACACTGCGCTACCGTGTCGATTGCGTCAACGACAGTGAAAAAACGATTCAGGGGCTGAGTTATGCTGAATCGGTGCCGATGACTTTACCTTCATACAAAACATTCGTCGCCGCCAGAGCAGAGGATGCCGAAGGGCGCAATTTTTTCGATCGCAAGATGGGCTACCACAGCTGGCTGCGCCTGGTACGGCAGAGGGAACCCGTCCAAACTCCAGAGTGTGTACTGCCCGACATCGGCCCAGGAAAGAGCCAAACGGTTGAGGCGCGTCTGCGGCCACAGCATCGAGGCAGCATTCACTTTGATGGCTACAGGATAATTCGCCGTGACTCTTTTGGCCTTTGCAGACGAGAGAATCGATGTACCGATGGTGCCAAGCTTCTGGTTCTGCCCCGTTTGTACCAGGTACCAACTATTGTTTTGAAGGGCGCCCGCAAATATCATCAAGGCGGTATAACCGGTGCCCGGGAGCAGGGTGACTCCACCGAATTTCTGTCGCTGCGCGAATATGTCCATGGTGATCCGATAAAGCATATCGACTGGAAATCCACGGCCCGCACAGGCAGGGCTATCGTCAAACAGTACCGGGATGAATATTTCTCTCGTTATGCGCTGGTGCTCGACAGTTTCACAACGGCATACTGCAGCCCGGCCTTTGAAGAGGCGGTATCGGTGTCCGCTTCCATTCTGCTGGCCCAGGACAGCGTTAATGCCATCCTCGATCTGCTCTTTGTCGGTGATGAATGTATTACCTGCAGTGCGGGAAGCGGTGTGGGCGGCTACCAGCGCATGCTCGAAATGCTCGCCTCGGTGACCATCTGCCGGGATACATCCTTTGTCGAGCTGGCAGGCCTTGTTAAAAGCCAGGCTGCACTGCTATCCGGAGTTGTTCTTGTGCTCATAGATCTTGATGATGGCCGCCTTGAGCTCATTAACTCTCTTGCTGCACGGAATATTTCTCTCAAAATAATCGTGCTGGTGGAGAATCGTGAAGACTTTCAGAGGAAAACGGCGGCATTCAAGCTGGAGAGTCCGCTCACAATCATTGAAACCGCTCATGTGGAGGAGCAGCTTGCCGGATTATGAAGATCCCTCCTCTTCTCATAGGCGCCAGCCTTCTCTTCTGGGGTGTTGAAAGCGGCAATCCGGTGATAAGCTGTGGCCTTGCCCTGATGGCGGAGAGTCCCCTCTTCATTCACGCCCGCTTCCATTTTGATGAAGATGATTTTGTCAAAATATCCGATCTTACCTCTCTTGTCCTTCTGGCGTCGGTGGCGTTCGTGCTGCTGAACTACGATTTTACCGGTTTTTTGCGGATGACGGCAAGTTGGCTGCCGCTTTCGCTGGCCCCGCTCCTTCTGGCGCAGCTCTATTCCGGCAGTGATACTTTGACCATCGGTACGAGGCTTGGCAGAAAAAAGCAGGCCTATACCCATAGTCCTGTCGACTTCAGGGTATATTACCTAATGGTTTGCGTGTTTGCCGCGGCCGCGGCCAATAGCCGTGGTTTCTGGTTTTTTCCGGTAACGGCGGCGATTATTGCCGTGCTGTTATGGTGCAACCGGGGACGTTCTTCTCCTCCCTGGATATTTATTGTTGTGCTTCTGTTCTCCATTGCTACCGCCTATCTGAGCAGTTTGGCCGTAAGCAGCGGATACAATTATGCGATGCGCAGTTCCATGAGATTGCTGCGCGGCTATTACCAGAACATGCATGCCGATCCCTATAAGAGCCATGTCAGTTTTGGCGATACCGGTAGTCTGAAATATTCCGGGAAAATTGTCATGCTTGTTGAGAGCGACTCGACGCCGCCATCACTTTTAAAGGAAGCCTTTTTCACAACGTACTATAAAGGAGATTGGCGTGGCAATTCAGTGGGCTATAGCCATCTTCCTCTCACTGGCAATGGGCAATGGCAGCTGATGGAACCCCCTCTGCAATCGGGCAACCGCATCAACGTCGAACTCAATCTTCCCCGGGAAAAGGGGATGCTTCCCCAGCCACAGGGGAGCTATCACCTGAAGAGCTCATTTTTCTTTCGCCTGGAGCAGCATAGCAACGGCAGCGTCAAGATTGTCGATGGGGCAGAGATTGTGCCATACTCAATACGCTATAAACCATCCATGCACAGACCAATCGATGTGCCGGATGCCGCTCATCTCACTGTGCCTGAAAGCGAGCTCTATGCCCTGCGGGAGGTGTATCGCCAAATACGCCCATCCAGCAATAGTGTCTCCGCCAGGCTGGCAGCCATCAGGGAGTTCTTTGCCGGCGAGTTTCGCTACTCTCTTGATCTGCTCGGCCGGGGAGATCAGAAAACGCCCTTGGGCAATTTCCTGTTACGGCAAAAAAGCGGTTTTTGCGAATATTATGCCACGGCAACCGCGCTGCTGCTGCGCTATATGCGGATTCCCAGCCGGTATGCCATTGGCTATGCCGTTGATGAGAAATCCGAGTTGGAAAATAAATATATAGTTCGCGATCGCCATGCCCACGCCTGGGCGGAGGCCTATGTCGACGGAAGCTGGGTTGTGGTTGACACAACGCCGGGGCAATGGCTGTCGCTCGATGCCGAAAATGCTTCGTTTTTGGAGGAAATCGGTGATATTTATAATCTTCTCAAACAGAAGTACACATTGTTTCGCATGGGTAGCGACAGGGATTATACCGCTCTTTATTCCGGTATGGTGGTTCTCCTTACCCTTTTTCTGGCATTTAGAATTTATCGGCGCATGAAGATGGAACGTGCCGGGCTTACTTCAGCATCGGATGAAATACTCGTTTTTCCCCGGGTGGTCACTCCCCTCACTGCGGTGCTTGACAGCCTCGCTGACCGCGACAGGCAGGGTGACGATGAAACAGTTTCGGCATGGGCTCGGCGCTGCGGTGACTGGCAGGATTTTGATGACCTGGAGTTTGAACACTTGTACAGGCTGCACCAGCAAAACCGTTTTGACCCCAGAGGGGTCAGTGAAGAACAGAGGGAGATTTTACAGCAGGGTGCGCTGAAATATTCCGTGAGTAACGATGAGCAGGAAAAACAGTTTTGCCCATCGGCGCCTCACAATTGCCGATTTTCAGGCTGATTCGTTGCCGGAGAAGGTTGCGCATTACAGCCGGAATATCCAGGCTCGCGCATGTATACGCATTGTGCCGGCGGAAAATACGGAGATGCGCGTAAGCCGCGGCGTTGTTGCCAACCGGGAAGTCTATGTCGGCAAGTTTACCGATATTACCTTTCAGGCCGTTTTTGATCCACAATGTTCATGGTGGAATCCCAGGGTTTCTAACAAGCGAAAGAGCTATGTTCTCCAGCATGAACAGATTCATTTCGATCTTGCAGAATTGGGTGCCCGCCGGTTGAATCGTCTGCATTCCAATGAATTACGAGAGTATCTTGCTTTTGGGAATTCCCCTCTGGAAGTGCGGGCCAAGCTCTTGAGCGAGGTGCAGAAGGTGTCGCGTAAAGGAGTGGACAAGGATATGCAAACGCATACGGACTTTGATGAAGACACCTCACTCTATTTCGATCCGCAAGCACAGCAGATCTGGTTTGAGCGGGTGAGGCGTGAGCTGCACCATGAAAGCCAATGGGGTGCTTCCGGGAAATGACTCTTATGGTGTCGTCAGTAGCCCCTTGAGAAAGGCGTGGACGTTTCCACCCAGGACATTGTGATTATAGCCCCCTTCCAGAATACCATAACAGCCGCCGCCGTTGCGGACTGCCGCGGCACGGACCCATTGTGCCATGGTGGTATAGTCACTGGTGTGAAGTAACCCGCCCCAGTCATTGAGGTGATTGTCAAATCCGGCTGAAACGGCGATGACATCTGCCCGGGTTTTTGCCAGGGCGGTTCGCACCTCTTCGAGATAGGCGCCGCGGTCAGGCGCTTCCGGGTTGAGGATCTCTACCCAGTCTTCCTGTCCGAGAATATTGACATTGCCGTCGCCGTAATGAAGGTCGAAGTCGAGGATGAATGCCCGGTCGATAAGTTTTTTGGCGCGCAGGTGGTAGAGGGAGACGGCCATGTTGTTGAAGTAGCAAAAGCCCCAGCAGCTGCCTGCCGAGGCATGATGTCCGGGTGGGCGGATAAGGGCGAAAGAGGGCTCCTCCATGGAGGTTTCGGCGGCCTGTATTGCCCCGCCAGCGGCTAAAGCGGCGATCTCAAAGAGTTCTTCGTCTTTGACGTATTCAAGATGCGCCTTGGTGTGGGCGGCAAGCAGGGTTTCTTCCGTGGCCGGTATGCAGGGGATGAACTCGGCCAGGTCGCCGATTTCCTCGACCACTGCCTCCATTCGGCCGCTTTCCGCCGCCGGGTCTCCGGTATACTCAGTATAAAAATTGTGGTGAAAAAAGACTTTCATAGTATCTGTAAGTTAAATCCGTACGTTAAAATCGTCCTTGTTGCATAAGTGCTCTTTCCTTATACCGTGTTTCCGGCAATAATTTCAAATGTTGTTACGTTTCGATTTCGATTTCGATTTCGATGGTATTTTTCAAACACGGGGCTTTTTACAATACATCAGTATTTGGGCTTGTAAAGAAAATCAGGTTCGGTAAACTCTTGCGATGCTTGGTCGCTTCGGATGTGTTTGAAAGGGAAGAAGGCCGGGTTTTTCACGGAGCAGGAAAAGGAGGAGAAGACAGTAAAATGGTAGTGCCAAATAATATGCAGACTGCAGGTGATATACCGACGCAGCGGGGTCCGATAAAGATGTACCGGTATGTGCTGATTGGCAATATGAATGTCGGAAAAACCTCTATATTCAACAGTCTGACCACCAAGAAGGTGCGTCCTGTCAATATTCCGGGATCAACTGTTGCTGTTTGCCGCGGGGAGATTAAAGGGGGGCGGGGGATTCTCTACGACACCCCGGGACTGGCCTCTATTTTTTCCAACAATGAGGATGAACGGGCCGCGCGCCGAATTGTTCTTGCCCAGGCAAATGGCAATGAAAACAGCAAAGACTACGGCGATGAAATCAACGGTATTATCATTATTGCTGATGCCAAGAATCTTAAGCGTTCCATTGCCATTGCTCTCCAGTATGGCGAGTTTGGCCTGCCCATACTGTTGAATATCAACATGATGGATGAGGCCTCCTCCCGAGGTATCACAATAGACAGGGAACGCCTGGCGGAGTTGCTGGGGGTTGAAGTCACAACGACAATAGCTCCGGAGGGCATTGGGATACGTGAGTTGCGGGCGAGTCTGGGCGATCTTCGGCCGCTGAAATTTGCCGTTTCCTACCCCCCCGCACTTGAGAAATTGCTGGAGGATGTGGAGAAGATATTGGGCGGCAACCACATCGCACCGCGGGGTATTGCTCTTTTATTGCTCCACCACGACATGGATGCTCGTCGCTACGTCGAATCCAGATATGGTGCCATGGCATTGAAGAGGTGCATGGCGTTGGTGGATAAATACTACGAGGATGCGCCCAATCATGCCAGGCATCTGCTGTCGGAGATGTACAACACCATCGCTTCAAGGATAACGGCTGCGGTTCAGGTTGCCGAACCGCCGCCAAAAAGTTCTTTGCTTATGAAGTTCGGTGATATGTGTACAGCCTTCTCAACAGGGATTCCCATCGCCGTTCTGGTTCTTTTGGGTATGTATTTTTTTATTGGTAAGTTCGGGGCGACCTTCCTGGTTGACACACTAAACTCCAAGGTGTTTGAGGGAATGCTGTTTCCGCTGGTATCGCAGTTTACCGACCGCCTGCCCAGCCCGTTTGTCCGGGATATGATCATGGATCCTAATTTCGGCATTCTTCACACCGGGGTGTTTCTGGCGCTGGGGCTGGTGCTGCCCGTCATTTTCTGTTTTTACATAGCCTTTGGCATATTGGAGGATTCCGGCTATCTCCCCAGGATTTCAATCTTGCTCGATAGCGTTTTTCAAAAGCTGGGGCTCAACGGCAAGGGGGTTATTCCATTGGTGATGGGATTTTCCTGCGTTACAATGGCGCTGTTGACGACACGGGTGCTCAATAACGACAAAGAAAAAAATATTGTCTCGTTCCTGCTCTATCTCTGTATGCCGTGTGCTCCCTTGATTGCCGTCATGCTGATCATCCTGGAAAAAATGCCAGTTTCGGCAACGATCACCGTCTTTGGCATCATTTTCAGCCAGATTATTGTTGCCGGTTATCTGGCCAATACGATACTTCCCGGAGAACGCTCCCCGCTGCTTCTGGAAATTCCGCCGATGCGTCTGCCCAAGCCGCTGGCCGTTTTGAAAATGGCAGTGGCCAAAACATATTTTTTCATGCTCGAAGCCCTGCCGGTGTTTATAGTTGCTTCACTGGGCGTTTTTCTCTTCGAGCGTGTCGGTGGCCTGGGCCTGCTTGAACATACCCTTGGACCGATGATACACCATGTCATGGGGCTTCCGGAGAAAAGTGTCCAGGTCTTTATCAAGACCATGATACGCAGGGAGAGTGGGGCTGCGGAGCTTGAACACATCCGGCATATCTATACCAATCTGCAGCTTGTGGTGAATCTACTGGTGATGACATTTGTCGCTCCATGTATTAACTCTTTTATAGTATTGTTCAAAGAACGTGGAATTAAGGCGGGGCTGGCGATAAATGTTGGTGTGTTTCTCTGGGCCATACTGGTGGGCAGTCTGGTCAACAATGTATGCCTCTATCTGGGAGTGAGCTTTTCGTGATAGCTGGTGCGACTATGATAAATGAACGGCATGAGGAAATCCTAGAAGCCATCTGGCTGGCGGAGGAAAAGCATAAAACGACTCTGAAGGTGGTACGGGATAACTGCACAATTCAATTCACCGACAGTGAGCTTGCCGAGCTGGCCCGGAACGGGCTGGTCATGTCGGACAATGAAGGAGTGTACCTCACCCATGAAGGCCACAGGCTGGCCAAAGCGATTATCCGCAGGCACCGGCTTGCCGAGGTGCTGGTGACCTCTATACTGAAGGTCAAAAAGAGCGACATGGACAAAATTGCCTGCGAAGTGGAGCATTCTCTTCAGGAGCAGGTGGAGGAGTCCATTTGTACACTCCTGGGGCACCCCGAGCTCTGTCCCGACGGCAAACCTATTCCACCGGGAAGCTGCTGCCTCAATAATGCCACCAAGGTTGTCAATACTGTGACCAGTCTGGTGGAACTGGCGCCGGGAGAGGAGGGCCGCATAACCTATATCAAGCCCGGGAGCCATTCAAATCTGCATCAGCTGCTCTCCTTTGGTTTGAGTCCGGGAGTGCAGGTTATGGTTCATCGGACAAGCCCTGCCTTTTGTATCAAATTTGAAAACACGGAACTGGCCCTTGATCCTGAGATTGTGAAGAATATTTTTGTATGGAAAACCAGCAGCTCGCTGAAATAGTATGAAGTCGCAAAATAGTTCTTGACCATCGAGCTGAAATTGCAAAGGAGCTACTACATGAGCATACTGCGCTATTATTTGATAATGATGTTTTTCTACCTTGCTCTGGTGGGGGTGGTGTGCGCCTTTCTCTATGAACCATTGGAACGTTCCTTCATGGCCAACTGGGGCTTCAACCTGGTTATACTGGGGGCGCTGGCCATCGGAATTCTGCTCAATGTTCGAAGGGTTATCGTGCTGGGCCCGGAAATCAGCTGGATAGAAATATTTCGGACCGGTACCTCCGGACTGTCAGTGGCGGACAGTCCGCAGCTGCTCAAACCGCTGGCCAAGCATCTGGAGGGCATGCATCGTGACAAATTCAGCCTGTCGGCACTGTCACTGCGCACGGTCCTTGAGGGCATCCGGGGGCGTCTTGATGAATCCCGTGAGATTTCACGCTACACCATCGGCCTGCTGGTTTTTCTTGGCCTGCTAGGCACATTCTGGGGCCTGCTCGGCACCATAGGCGCGGTGAGTTCGGTGATCGACAGTCTGGAGGTGGGGGGCGGGGATTTTAACCTTCTGTTCCAGGACCTGAAGGCCGGACTGCAGGAACCATTGACCGGCATGGGGACGGCCTTCAGTTCTTCGTTGTTTGGTCTTGGCGGTTCATTGATTCTTGGATTTCTCGATATTCAGGCAAACCATGCCCAGAACCGCTTTTTTAACGAGCTTGAGGAATGGCTCTCCGGAGTGACCCAGCTGGTGGACCAGGCCGGAGGGGTGGCCCTGGGGGATGATGAAAAGGTTGCCATGAGTAGCGGGAGAGAGTCCATGGACCGAGTGCTTGTCGAGCTTCGCCGGACCAATCGTAATATGGAGGCGTTGCTGCAGCAAAACCAGGTTGAAAACGGATCGACAGATAGCGGCAACAGGGAAGCGGGGCAATAGGAGAGCGGTATGGCTATCCAGTCACGAAATTCCGGTCAATCAAACAGTATCTGGCCGGGCTATGTCGATGTGCTCTCCGCGCTGCTCATGGTGGTGATCTTTGTCCTGTTGATTTTCACTTTTTCCCAGTTTCTGTTCAGTTATGTTCTCTCCGATCAGAATAGCGAGATTGAGTCACTGCACAGTCGTATCGCCGAGATATCCGAACTGCTTGGCCTGGAGCAAAGCAAAAATGAGCAGCTGACCAGTAGAATTGCGGCACTCGGTGATCAGGTTGAGTCGCTCATGATCGATCGCTCCAGGCTGCGCGGAGAGGTCGAGGAGCTCAAGGGGTTGCGGGCCGAGGATCAAGAGGAGATGGAGCGGCGATTGCGCAACATCGCCAGCCTGCAGCAGGACATCGATGCCCTGCAGCGTTTGCGGCGCCAGCTTGAGGCGGATATCGAACAGGCCATGGCCTCTTTGCACCGGGAGCAGCAACTGACTCGCTCACTGCGAGATCGCAGCAAGGCGCTGCAGGCCCGGCTGGCGGCGGAGGAGGAGCGCACGGTGTTGGCCCAGAAGAACATCGACAAGCGCGATATCCGCATTCAGGCGCTTTCCGCCCTCATCGGCGAGCAACAGGAGAGCCTTGATAAACAACAACAGTTGACTGCCGATGCCAGGGCTGAAGTAGCCCTGCTCAACAAGAGGATCCGGCAGCTGCGTGATCAGCTCAGCGAGATTCGCCTGGCCCTTGATCAGTCTGAGAGCACGCGGCTGGAACAGGAGGAAAAAATAGAGGATCTGGGGAAACGGCTGAATATTGAGCTTGCCCGGCGGGTCAATGAGCTTGAGCGCTATCGCTCTGATTTTTTCGGGCGTTTGCGTACAATCGTTGGCGATAACCCGTTCATCAAGATCGAAGGTGATCGCTTTCTGCTCCAGGCCGAACTGCTTTTTGGATCAGGTACGGCGCAATTAGGAGAGCCCGGCAAGGATCAGCTGCGCCGGCTTGCCTCGCTGCTGCGGGAATTGATTCCAAGCATTCCCGATGATCTGGAGTGGATTTTGCGGGTCGACGGCCACACCGACCGGGTGCCCATTCGCTCGGCTGAATTCGCTTCAAATTGGGAGTTGTCCACGGCTCGTGCTGTTTCCGTGGTGCGTTATCTTGCCTCCCAGGGGATCCCCGAAGAACGCATGGCGGCTGCCGGCTTCAGCAAATATCACCCCATTGACCCTGCCGATAGCGAGGCTGCCTATCGCGAAAATCGTCGCATTGAAATCAAACTAACCTCCAGGTAATACATGGCATGAAAATATGATTGGTATGGTCTGTGGTTTTTTTCACTGTTCCTCAAATTCGAACGAATCAGCTGATTTTTCAAGGTGGCCTTAAGGCACCCTTGCCCTCTAGAGCTTAGCTTTTCAAAGGCAAGGGATGTGGTGTTTTAGCGCATGGAGTAATCAGCACCCATGGAGATGCCGAGTTCGCAGGCTCGAGCGTTCATTTCGATAAAATCCTTTGGTACTCTGGCTTTGATTGTTTCAAGCAGAGAATCAGGTTTTATCAGGCCGGTCAACCCTACCAGGGCGCCGAGTACGCAGATGTTGAAGACGATGGGTTTACCAATCTGTTCCATGACCTGCTCATACATGGGCAGTTCAAGTTGCCTGGCATCCACCTTGGTGGCCTGCTCGACAAAACGGGAGTCGGTCAGCAGTGTGCCGCCTGGTCTGATGATGGAGGCAAATGAGTTATATGCTTCCTGGGTAAGGCAGACCAGAATGTTGGGCTGGATGACACCGGGAAAATCGATCTCCTCGTAACTGAGAATGATATCGCTACGTGTCGCACCACCCCGGGCGGCGGCACCGTAGCTCTGCGACTGCGTGGCGTTCATGCCCTCATGGATGACGGCGGCTTCGGCCAGGATAATGGCCGCGGTGATGACGCCCTGGCCGCCGGAGCCGGAAAAAACAAGCCGTGTTCTTTTCATCGTGCACCTCCCATGGCCTTTTCTACCAGTTTGCCATATTCCTCACAGTATTCTTTGCGCTCTTCCTCAACAAATATGCCACGGGGGATAAGATCGGGATTTTTCTCCAAGGCTTTGGAACCGAGTTTTCCGGTGGTATCTTTGTAGATTTCCAGCATATCAGGCGCATCCCCTTCTTTGTTCTTGCGACCGTAATGGGTCGGACACTGGGAGAGGATCTCCACCACGGAAAACCCCTTGTGCTCGATGGCCTTTTTCAGGTACTGCGTGGCTTCCTTGGCGTGGTAGGTCGTTGATCTGGCGACAAAAGAGGCACCAGCAGCACTGGCTAATTTGACCACGTCAAACTCCTGGTCGATGGTCAGGTAAGGTGCTGTGGTTGCTTTCTTGCCGCAGCCGGACAGTGGGGAGAACTGGCCGCCGGTCATGCCGTAGATGCGGTTGTTCATGACAATGGCGGTGATGTTTATATTTCTTCTGGCAGCATGGATAAAGTGGTTGCCGCCAATGGCAAGAGCATCGCCGTCTCCCATGGGAACGATGAGGTTGAGCGAAGGTTTGGAGAGTTTGACGCCGGTGGCAAAAGCCAGTGCTCTGCCGTGCAGGGTGTGCAGCGAGTGAAAGTCGACATAGCCGGAGATTCTGGCGGAACAGCCGATGCCGGAAGTCATGACAATGTCGTTTTTGTCCAGCTTCAGCTCCTCTATCGCTCGTATCAGGGAGTTGAGAACTATGCCGTGGCCGCAGCCGGGGCACCACATATGCGGAAAAAATCGTTGCCGTAAGTAATCTTTTAGAGCCATGCTATACTCCTCTCCCCTGGATAACCCTCAGGAGTTGTTTGATATCAGTCGGTGTGATAAGTTTGCCGTCGATCCTGTTGGCAAGAAAGACATTTTCCGGCTTATCGACACTACTTTTCACCTGGGCCATAATCTGTCCCATGTTCATTTCCACCACCACTACCGCCTTGGCCCGGGCACATTTTTCACGAACCATGGCTGTGGGAAAGGGCCAGATAGACTGGAGTTCAAGAACGCCTATTTTCTCACCTCGATTACGGCGCTGTTTAGCCAGATGTATGGCTGATCTGGCCGAAGAACCATAGGAGATCAGAATGTAATCGGCATCATCGAGAAAATGCTCCTTGAATCGGGTGATGGCATGGACATTATTGTCGATTTTGTCAACGAGATGATGCAGCAGTTCATAGACCACCGTGGGATTGTTCGAAGGAAAGCCCCACATGTCATGAAATAAGCCGGTAACGTTGTATCTGTGGACATCGCCGAAGTCAGACATCGGCAACCGGCCGTCCTCCCTGGCCAGATAGGGGTGATAGTCGACACCTTTGCCCACCGAAGTTCGTAGCCGATCGACGATGGGCTGACTGCCGTGTTCGGGAATCTCCAATTTTTCACGAAGATGGCCGATGGCTTCATCGAGGAGCAAAATGACCGGTGTGCGATAGGTTTCTGCCATATTGAAGGCATCTACGGTGATACTGAAGATGTCCTGGTGGTTGGAGGCCGTCAGGGCAATGATGCCATGGTCGCCATGCGTTCCCCAGCGGGCCTGGTTGGCATCTCCCTGACTTACATGGGTGGGATTACCGGTGGATGGCCCGCCTCGCTGAACATTGGCAATGACGCAGGGAATCTCGGCCATGCAGGCATAGCCTATAGCCTCCTGCTTCAAGGAGAAACCGGGGCCGCTGGTGGCGGTCATCACCTTGTGGCCGGTGAGTGAAGCTCCGATGATAGCGCACATGGAGGCGATTTCGTCCTCCATCTGAATGAATTTCCCCCCCATCTTCGGCAGTCGTCCGGAGAGTGCTTCAGCGATTTCTGTGGAAGGGGTAATGGGGTAGCCGGCAAAAAAATTGAGTCCGGCGTAGAGTGCCCCTTCGACACAGGCTTCGTTGCCTTGTACAAATCGAATATTATTTTTCATTGTCCTCTTCCTGTTCCGTGATGACCTCGATGGCAAGATCGGGGCACCGTAGTTCACACATTTTGCAACAGATACAATCGTCAGGCCGGACGGCCATTGATTTATCCATGCTGTCGAGTTCCAGGACCTGGGTTGGACAATACTTGACGCAAATGCCGCATCCCTTGCACCAGTCCCTGTTTATCACCAGCTCTTTTAATTTTTGCTTGGCCATGCCTCTCCTCTTTGGTTAGCGCTCTCTAGGATCCAAGTATCCCTTGTAGTGCAGGCCCTTTGGCGCGGTTGGATCAAAACGAATCATCTGGACTTCTGTGATGTTTGTTGTATCCCGTTGACGCGATAGGCCAGACTGTGGTTGTGCAGCAACTCGCAATTCGTGTGCCTGAAAGTAATGAATGTATAAAAAAGCACATGAATGCACGTGCAATGCGGTGATTTTTCACCTACGACGTTGCCCTGTCCAGTACCGCGGTTATTCACGGCACCAACAAACATTGTATACCAAAAAAAAATACAATTTACCAGGGGGAGTTGCATCTTCATTATATCAGTAGAATCGTACTAAACACAAATGGAGGTATTTCATAAATACAGTGCATGGTGAGACGAGAGAATGATGACTAAATAGTCAAAAAGCTGATATAGAAGTTGGGAAGATGTGCTGGTAACATATTAAAATCAATCAGATAGGTTTGAGTTTGAGGAAATACTCAAATATTACCTTCGGTGACGTGTTTGTGACTGGGGAAGTATAAAATGATTGCCGGCCGAGTTCCGTGGTCTACTCCTCCAGCTCCTTGGCAATTTTTTTCTTCAGCTCTCGGGTGGTACCAGGGCTGCGGTAGGAGACAACGGCCACGGGAGACCGGCGAAATATTTTCTCGGCCACGGACCCGGTGAAGATATGGCGCAGCTCCTTGGCCTTGCTGCCCATCACCACCATGTCAACTTCCTCCGCCACCACCAGCTTTAAAAGTTCGGTTGCGGGGTCACCTGCTAGAAAGCGGTATTCATAGAGTGACTCATCGATATCCACTGCGCCAAGCACTTCTTTAAGCTGGGTGATACGCTCCTGCTGGATAGTGGCCATATAGCGGTCGCCATCGACCTTATAACCGTAACTGGAAATACGCTCAACCGCCTCGATATCGCGCTGGTCGACAACGTGAACGATGATCAGCCTGGCGCCAAAGGGCCGGGCCAGGTTGGCGGCATAGGTAATAATGCCCTCGGAGTATTTGGAAAAGGCGATGGGAACAAGAATTTTTTTCAACATGGTGTCTCCCTGGTGCGTTCCGTGGTTATGAAGGTTGTGATATGAGTGCTTCCTTTTTGCTTCTGCCACGCTGCAGCCGATAGATTATCACAAAAAGCACAATAGCGGGAATAAACATCAGCTGTTTGGGCGGACGCGGAGCATCCGTCTGAATGCTGACGATCTCCTGGTCAAAGTCGATCCCCGCTCGTTCAGCGGGTCCGGCAAAGGCGACGTTGTCGACGATGACCTTTGTGTTCTCCACCCGGGTTTCAAAACCGATGGCGTCGATACGTTCCTTACCGGTGGGCTCGTCACCGACCTGCAGCATCAGCGTCTTGCCATACTCATTGCCGTGGAAATCCACGCCCTCCACCTTCAGGCGTAGCTGGGAACCGGGTTTCATTTCACCGACGATGGCGGCCAGCTCGGTGGCAGGTTTCTCCAGTATGGGTGGATAGACCTTATCCCAGAAATAGCCGGGGCGAAGCAAAATAAAGGTGATAAAAAGCATTGCCAGGGATTCCCAGACCTTGTTGCGGGTGAGCATATACTGCTGGGTGGCCGCGGCAAAGATCAGCATGGCGGAAACGGCCGCGGCTATAACCACAACGAGATGGAGCCAGTTTTCGATACCGATGAGCAGAATTTCATTGTTGAAAATAAAGATAAAGGGCAGAATGGCGGTACGGATATCGTAGCCAAATCCCTGGATACCGGTGCGTATCGGGTCGCCACCCGAAATACCGGCCGCGGCAAAGGCGGCCAGGCCCACCGGTGGCGTGTCGTCGGCCAGGATGCCGAAGTAGAAGACAAAGAGATGGACCGCCACCAGGGGCACGATGAGACCGTTTTCGGCGCCAAGATTGACGATCACCGGCGCCATCAGGGTGGAGACCACAATGTAGTTGGCGGTGGTGGGTAGTCCCATGCCCAGCAACAGGCTGATAATGGCGGTGAACAACAGGATGAGCAGCAGGTTGCCGCCGGAAATCAACTCGACGAATTGGGTCATAACCAGGCCGATGCCGGTCAGGGTGACGGTGCCTACCACGATACCGGCGGCGGCGGTAGCCACACCGATGCCGATCATGTTGCGGGCTCCCGAAACCAGGCCCGTTATGAGATCGAGCAGTCCCTGCTTGGTGGAAAATTCAGCACCACCGGCCTTGCGGAAAAACCCCTTGAGCGGACGCTGGGTGGTGACGATGAAAAGCATCAAAACGGTGGCCCAGAAGGCCGACAATGACGGCGACAGCCGTTCCACTGTAAGGCACCACATCAGCACCACGATGGGCAGAAGAAAGTAATAGCCGGCCTGGGCGGTGGCTCCCAGGGGCGGCAGTTCGGTGATCTCCGTGGTGAGCTCGAGCTCGGGGACCTTGGTGGCGACATAAATAAGCGCGACATAGGCGATGGCCAGCAGGACGGAGACAATAGGCAGGGTGGCATCACCTGCCACCGTCTTGATCCAGCCAAGACCGTAATAGGTGGCGCCGCCAACGATGATGAGAAACCCGATGGTCATCAGAAAATTAAGCAGGTTGCGGCTCAGGGTGTTGGGCTTTCTTCGTTTCATCCCCTGAAGATTGAGCTTGCAGGCTTCAAGGTGGACGATATAGATCAGGGCGATATAGGAGATCACCGCCGGCAGAAAGGCGTGTTTGATTACTTCGACATAGGAAATTCCCACATATTCAACCATGAGAAAGGCGGCGGCCCCCATGACCGGCGGTGTGAGCTGGCCGTTGGTGGAAGAAGCCACCTCGATGGCGCCCGCCTTTTCCGCGGAAAAGCCGACCTTGCGCATCAGCGGAATGGTAAAAGTTCCGGTGGTGACCACGTTGGCAATGGAGGAGCCGGACACAAGCCCGGTCATGGCCGAGGAGACCACCGCTGCCTTGGCCGGACCTCCACGCAGATGGCCAAGTCCGGCGAAGGCGGTCCGGATGAAATAGTTGCCGGCGCCGGCCGACTCGAGCAGGGAACCGAACAGCACGAACATAAAGACCATGGAGGTGGAAACCCCCAGGGCGACACCGTAGACACCCTCGGTGGTGAGCCAGTAATGCGACATGCCCTTGACCAGGCTGGCGCCCTTGTGGGCGATGACATTGGGCATATAGGCGCCTGCGAAGGTGTAGATGATAAATACCGTGGCCACCACCATGAGCGGCGGCCCCAGGGCCCGGCGTGTGGCTTCGAGCAAAAGGATCAGACCGGTGACCGCAACCACCAGATCCAGGGTGGTGGGATTGCCGGGACGACCGGAGAGCTCGTTGTAGAACAAAAAGAGATAGCCCGCGCAAAAAGCTCCGATCAAAGCGATGATCCAGTCCTGCAAGGGAATGTAGTCCTTGGGCGATGATTTCAGGGTGGGAAAGGCGGTATAGGACAAAAAGATGGCAAAAGCCAGATGGATGGAGCGCGCCTCGGAGGAATTGAGCACGAAAATATTGAACATATAGGGCAGCGGCGAGGCATACCACAGCTGGAACAACGTCCAGGCAAGGGGGATGTAAAACAGTACCATCCGGGGGAAGCTGCCGGTGGGATGGCGCCCGCCGGTATCCGCCTGGGCGAGCATGTCATGAATCTGATCTCCAGACAGTTTGGTATCACTGGGCTTGCTCATCGTGCTGAATCTCCCTTGAATGTGTCCGTGATTGTCGCCTCCCTGTAAAAAGAGGTCCGTGGTATAGGGGGTGCTTCATCCATCGAAGTTGAAGTCGAGATACTGCACACTCCGAGGAGATTTCCTCGGAGTGTGCATGCTACTACTCATGCAATGATCTGCCAAAAAAACGCGGCAGGGTGACTACAGCAGGCCGGCTTCCTCATAATACTTCTTGGCGCCGGGATGCAGCGGAGCGGAGAGACCGTCCGTGATCATCTCTTCTTTTTTGAGAATGGAGAATGCCGGATGGAGCTTTTTAAACTGCTGGAAGTCCTCAAATACCGCCTTGACCACGTTATAGATAACCTTTTCGGAGACCTTGGCCGAGGAGACGAAGGTGGCGCCTACGCCGAAGGTGGTGGTGTCTTCAGGATTGCCGCGGTACATGCCGCCGGGGATGGTGGCCATGCGGTAGTAATCCTTTCCGGCAACCAGTTCTTTGATATCGGCATCATTGACATTGACCAGGACGGAATCACAGGACGTGGTGGCTTCCTTGATGGACCCGCTGGGATGGCCGACGGTGAAGACCATGGCGTCGATCTTGTTGTCGCACAGTGCCGCGGACTGCTCCGCCGACTTGAGCTCCGAGGCCAGTTTGAAATCATCCTTGGTCCAGCCTTTCTTCTCCATGACAACTTCCATGGTGCCACGCTGGCCGGAACCGGGATTGCCGATGTTGACGCGCTTGCCCTTGAGGTCATCAAAATTCTTGATACCGGAATCGGCCCGGGCGACAACGGTGAAGGGCTCGGGATGGACGGAAAAAACGGCGCGCAGATCCTTGTTGGCCCCTGCATCCTTGAACCTGGAGGTACCGTGGTAGGCATGATACTGCCAGTCTGACTGGCATACACCCATGTCCAGCTCGCCGTTTGCAATGGCGTTGAGGTTGTAGACCGAACCGCCGGTGGATTCAACCGAGCAGCGGATACCGTGGTCCTTCTTCCCCTTGTTGACCAGACGGCAGATGGCACCTCCCGTCGGATAGTAAACGCCGGTGACACCGCCGGTTCCGATGGTGACAAACTGCTGAGCGCTTGCCTCCGGCACGGCGCCGAAGGTGGTGGCAAAACCGAACATTGCTGCTGCTGCTACCATCAAACTCTTTTTCATGGATCCTCTCCTTGTGTTGTGGTTACTGATTGCGTGGGGCATTGGGCAGCACTGTACTGTAAAGTACCTTGTACTGTGTGGAAATGAGTTGAACGATCGTTTCGATTCAAAGCTTGCATCCACTTCCCTTGGATGTCCCCGTTATGGGCTGTACCAGGCAGTGCAGAGTATTGAAGCAGTGCCCGGCATGAAAAAGCGACGCTGGCGTCAAAAGAAGGCAGCAAAAGAAGGCTGTTGCGGAGCGTGGGCATACCTTCAAGCCAAGATATCTTATATTACTAAATATCAAAGGATAACGCAATAACTGTGCCATGTGTCGGTGAGGTAAGGGGACAGAGAAAATGAGGCGACACGGAATTTTAGCATAGCGTTGTAGCAAAGGAAAACGACTGGTTAGAGCAATTATATTGCCGGGGTGGTAATGTTCTAATTTTACAGCATAATTGCACACAATTATTGTACACTTGAGCATTTCGTCAAAATGTTTTGACTGTTTGGGCCGGAGTGGCAATATATTTTTCCCTTGTGCAGGCCACTTAGAGAAAAGTTGATTATTTCATCAAAACATCTTTCTTCTCATTGAGGAAAATTGTATGGTCATACACTCAAGGCTACCTTGAAAAAGAGATTTTTCGGAGTCTTCGCTTACCTCTCCAAGGTCGAGGCGTGTGAGGGAATTTTAGCCGAGACATATATTTGATATCTCATAGTCTCGCACCTCGCTTAGCGGAGGATAAAATTTTCTCGCGCAACGAAGAGATTGGACGGTAAGTGAGCGAAGCGAGACTCCGAGAAGGGC
>Ga0136557_1000485_pt1 | contig 29875 bp, 31 predicted proteins | sample AntRauTorckE6832_FD_104796 | JGI IMG/M metagenome (GOLD analysis project Ga0136557, IMG submission 104796) | Saline lake microbial communities from Rauer Islands, Antarctica - Metagenome Torckler E6 #832 | ecosystem: Environmental > Aquatic > Non-marine Saline and Alkaline > Saline | place...
AGGTCTCTTCATCAACGATTCTGCGTGCCTTGGCCGCCTCCTTCTCACGCTCCGACTTGTTCATCTCCACCACATTGGTGAGATCGTCAATGTCATAGAGAAAAACGTTGTTCAGATCGGCCAGTTTGGGATCAAGATCACGAGGGACGGCAATATCGATAAAAAAGAGTGGCCGATTACGTCGTTTACGCATAACTTCTTTGACATCCTCTTTTTTCACAACAATGTCCGTCGCTCCGGTGGAACTGACTATGATATCGACGTTTTCCAGCTGACTGCCGATCTCGTTTAAAGAGACAGCCTTTCCCTTAAAACGTTTGGCCAATTCAATCGCCCTTCCCAGGGTACGATTGGCAACCACTACTTCGACAACTCCCTGGCCGACAAGATGTTCTGCAGCCAGTTCCGCCATTTCCCCGGCCCCGATGAGCATTACCTTTTTATCGTCAATGGTACCAAAGATTTTCCTGGCGAGCTGTACCGCGGCATAACTGATGGAGACGGCGGATGATCCAATGCCGGTTTGGCTACGGACACGTTTGGCAACGGAAAAGGATTTATGGAGCAGTTTGTTGAGCAGGGCACCGGTACAGTTGAGAGAGGCGGCATGACGATAGGCTTCCTTCAATTGGCCGAGGATCTGTGCCTCCCCGACAATCATGGAATCGAGGCTTGCCGCCACCATGAAGAGATGATGAACCGCCTCTGCGTCGTAATATATATAAAGGTACTCCCGGCTCTTTTCCCGGGAAACAGTAGTGCCGAAGAGATGATCGATCACTTCATTCTCCAGCTCGGTCATGGAATCACTGACCAGCAAAAGCTCGACACGGTTACAGGTGGAGAGCAAATAGTACTCCTTGCATCCCTTGATCGTGCGAAAGTTCAGTAATGGCTGCTCATAACCGTCGAGCGCCATTTTTTCACGCACCTCAACCGGGGTGGTTTTGTGATTCACCCCCATGAGTATCAATCGTTCACCGTGCATAGGAATGGTCTCCTCCCAACAGATAGGTCGCACCCCACAGGGTAAACAGCACGGCACAGAATCCCACAATGGCCATAATCGCAGCTCGCTTGCCGCGCCAGCCCACGGTGAGACGTTGGTGAAACTGTATCAGATAAATAAACCAGGTAATCAGCGACCAGATCTCCTTAGGCTCCCAGCGCCAGTAGGCCCCCATGATTTGCCGAGCCCAGAGCGTACCGCTGACAATCCCCAGGGTGAGAAAGACAAAACCTGCGGTAAGGCAATGGTTGTTGAGCTGATCCAGCGAATCGAGCGAGGGCAGTCGTGAGAAAAAGTACCCCAGTCGTTTGCTCTTGAGCTCCCATTCCTGTACCAGATACATAAGCCCGCCGACAAAGGCGAGTCCGAGAAAGGCATAGGCAACAATGGTCAGTCCGGCATGCACCGGCAACCACCAGCTTCTCAACTCCGGCGACAGCGGGTTGATCTCCTTGGAGACAACCGCGGCAACGATGACCAGGAGCATGATCAATACAGAGGTAAAGGTGCCGAAATTCTTAACGGTGTAGCGCCAGCGGAAAGAAAGATACGCCCAGGTCAAAGCCCAAACAAAAAAGAAAACCGATTCATGCTCAGAAGTTATCGGGGTGTGGTTGGTCAGGACATAGCGGGTTATTATATACAGTGTCTGCAAAATTCCGGAAAACACCAGAATTTTGCGCGCCACCCGGCGCACCGCCTTTTTCTGATTGATGAAAAAGACCATATAAGCAGCGGTTGCGCCGAACGTTACAACGATGATGGCTTGAAACAACAGGTAATTTATCTCTGATATCATTTTATAGTCTGCCCGGTGAATAGGGGTACTCGTGCTTATCCGGATATGTCATCAATACCCCGTATACATCTTATCAGCTCTTTAACATCCACATCTTTTGGGAGAACTTCCATGAGTTCCTCCTCCAGAACTGACCAGTTTTCCTTACGTATCCGGGCCAGTATATTCAGTTGCAGGAGCTTTTCAAAGAGAATTTTGTGGGACTCCGATGTCTGCCCGTCGGCAACCACCCTCTGCCGTATCATGGCAAGCAGGTCAACGAACTGTTTATATTCCTCTCCATATTCCTCGGCAAGCTCCCGGCGCAGTTTGGCGGCAAGGGCGGGACTGCCGCCGCCGGTGGATACAGTCAACAGAAAATTACCACGCCGGACCCTGGCAGGCACCTGAAACGAACAACCATCCGGGGCATCGGCACTGTTGAGAAGCACACCCTCTCTTTTCGCTTCGGCCGCTACAATTTGCTGGACCCTTGGATCATTGGTGGCGGCGAAAGCAAGAAAAGCGCCCTGCAAATCTCCCTGTCGATATTTCCTGGCATGCCAATCAAGCTTTCCCAACTCGGCCATCTTTTCCAGGGGAGGAGCAGCTTCAGGGCTGATAAGCACCACCCGTGCACCACAGTCCACCAGCGGGCCAGCCTTGCGGATTGCGACAGCGCCACCGCCGACAATGACACAGGTTCTACCGGCTATATTGAGATTTACGGGATAGAGGTTCATAACTTTTTTGACAGCAAAATAAAAATTGCGCTAAGGGTCCGCTCAAAACGAGAGGATCAGCGAAGTCATGATGTGAGAAGATATACCGCGCCGCCACAGCTCAGCACCAGGCAGTAATAGCCAAACCACTGCAACCGGTTGCGCCGCACGATATCAAGCAGAAGAACAATGGCAAAATACCCGGAAATCGCGGCTGCCAGCGTCCCTGCAATAATGCCGACGAATGATTCCATTGCCGGAGGATTCTCCACCACATCACCAAGCTGCAGGACCAGCGCCCCCAAAATGGCCGGTATGGACATGATAAAAGAAAAACGGGCGACAACCTGTCTGTCGATTCCCATGGCCATACCGGCAAATATGGTAGAGCCGGACCGCGAAAGACCGGGAAGTATGGCCATGGCCTGGGCACAACCGATAAAAAAGGCGTGAGATTCGCGCAACGGCACATTTCTGGTCGGCAGAAACCTGCTGGCAATCATCAGAATACCGGTGATAAACAGCATGACGAACACCACAGGCAGGCTGGAAAAAATCACTTCGATAGCATCCTTGAAAAACAGCCCGACGACCACGGCCGGAAGAACGGATATAATCACCAGCAAATCCCACTTGAGATTGCTTAAAACGTTTTCTCCCCTGTTCCCGGAAAGATAGTGAAAGGGCGCAGCTATCATAGCTGCAATCTCGTGCTGGAACGCCACCATCACGGAAAAAAGGGTTCCGATGTGAAGAAAGACATCAAAGGCAACACCTTTACCCTGAAACGCCAGGATCTCCGAGCCAATGACCAGATGCCCCGAACTGGAAATCGGCAAAAACTCCGTCAACCCCTGTACAACACCAAGCACAACCGCCTTTACTACCTCCACCACCACCCCCTTATTGCTCGTGCAATATGGTGCAGAAAAGAAGTTTGCAGTCTTTCCAACGCTTCTCCCCCGTCATTAACACGACGCACAAATCCTTTACCTGGCCGCTCCTGTGAACATCCCAGGCAGTATAGTCTCTTTTAAAGAACCTTTTCTAAATCTTTCTCTAGGATAGACTTGGGAACATATCCGGTATATTTCTTTACCACATTTCCGTTTTTGTTGACCAAAAAAGCCACCGGAATACCATAGACTCCGCCAAACTCCTGCATAACCCTGGCATCGGCCATGGCCACCGGGTAATTAATAGACGTTCTTTCTACCAGCTTTCGTACCACCTTGGCACCGCCCTGATCAACGGACAAACCAATGACGGAAAAACCTTCTTCACCGTATTTTTCATGGAGATCTATAAGGTTAGGAACCTCCTGTATACAGGGAGGACACCATGTCGCAAAAAAGGTTATAAAAAGAGCTTTACCTTCATAAGCCCTGCTATTGACGTCCCCGCCATCGCGCACATCCTCAAGAGTAAAGGCCGGCATCTTCGTTGCACCATAAGCTACGGTGGCCATGCCTAGTATCAATGCTGCACACAACAGCTGTATCAAACGTTTTTTGTGTACCATTCTCAAGCTCCCACGGTATTCCCGCTTTGCAAATTCTTTCATGCTTTTCGCAATATTAATGCCTTACCTGCCAAATACTTCCGAACAATCCGGTCATGGTCCGGTCATGCCGCAGAGACTTCGGAGACGGCAAATGTTTTCCATGCAACACAGTAAACTATGGTATTGCCTGTTAATAGAATGTCAACATGCAATGTAACTGCTCACAGGGCACCAGGGCTCCCCGCGATCAGCCTGGCTTACGTATGACCAATACGCTTCACCAGTCTGATCGCGAGAATCTCCGGCACCCTGCAAACAGTTACAAATACCGGGGATAGCTACATTACGTCGCTTCCCCCATAAGGAGTTACCATGCAATATAGTCACCGATATGGTAGTATGTGTTCTTTCATGAGTCAATTAAATACGACATCGTACTATACGACATTACTCCCTCAAAAATATCACGTTCTTTTTTTGTCATCCATCAACGGACACAAAAAATGTTTCCAGATCATGGTTACAAATGGTAAATACTTAAGGCTACCTTGAAAACCAATACGACAATCACCTTACAAATTCACGCAACCTCTGGTAATTCTATGATTTTCAAAATACATTCACTTTTTCTGCCCCTGTTTTTCTGCGCCACTTTACTGCTGACTCCACTAGCAGGCAAAGCTGAAATGCTTGACCGCATTGCGGCAGTGGTCAACGACGATGTCATAACACTCTCCGAACTCGAAGAAAGCGGCCGGGAGTATCTGGAAAGGATCCGCGAAAAGGCGCCGCCTGATCAGGTTGATGCCATGCTCGAGGAGGGACGCAAACGCTTACTCGACAAGCTGGTTAACCAGCACCTTATCTCCCAGCAGGCTGCCAAGGCCAATATCCATGTTTCGGAACAGGAGCTGGAGTCCAGCTACGCCGAACAATTACAAAATATGGGCCTCTCCAAAGAAGAATTCCGGGACAAACTGAAGCAGTCCGGTCTTTCCGTGGAAAAATACAAAACAGACCTGCGCAGTAAAATTCTTCGGGACAAACTCATACGCTTTGAAGTACGCTCCAAGGTTGTTGTCACCGAAGAGATGATGCAGGAATACTATGCTACAAAGTATAGTGAAAAAGTCGAGGATGGCGGCTATTACCTCCTCCAGATGGGTTTCACCTGGGGAGATTCTGAAGAGGTACAGAACTCCCCCGAGCTACTGGAAGCCGATAAAGCGCGGGCACGACAACGAGCGGAGAAGGCTCGACAGCGGATTCTTGATGGGGCCGATTTCGGAACCATTGCCAGGCAGTTTTCCAACCTCCCTTCCGCAGACGACGGCGGTGATATCGGTGTGTTTCAAAAAGATGAAATGGCTGCCTATATGCGTGATGCCATTGTCGAACTGGATGTCGGGGAGATAAGCCCTATCCTGGAAACACCGATCGGGTATCAATTTTTCAAACTGCTCTCAAGAAAAAAAGATACAGGTGTAGAGCGGATTCCTTTTGAGGCAGTCAAAGAAGATATCCACCAAAAACTCATGGAACGCAACTTCAAAAAAATCTACGGCCAATGGGTCGACGAAATTAAAAAGAGTAGCTATATCAAAAAAATGTTATACAACTGATTGCACTTTGTAATTCTTACACAAGCGGTTCTTTTCTATAGCACAAGGAAAACATAATGACAGAGGAGCCTCACACGGAGCACAGTGAAACCCTTGGCGAATATCTCCAACGGTGCCGCAAGGAGCGAGATCTTTCCCTTGAAGATGTGCAAAACACCACAAAAGTACCGTTAGAAACGCTCCAGGCAATTGAGACGGATGATTACAAATCGCTGCCCGCCGACGCCTTCGCCCGCGGATTTTACATGCTCTACGCCAAATGCCTGAAGCTCGACACCAACGCACTGCTGCAGCGATACGACAGAGAACGCAGCAACCGCCCCAAGCAAGGGCCACTACAGCCACCCACCAAGCATGAAAAAAACATTAACACCATGGCCTCACCTGCCATGGCTCCCGCCCTGCGGGTAATTCTCGTTTTAGTTGTAGCTGGGGCAATTATTGGTTCACTTTGCTACTATTATTCCTTCAATCCGATTGGATACATTGGTGCGCAGGTACAGGGCCTGCTGCACTCCACATCAACGGCAGAGGACAACGAGCAGACAGCTTCGGTGGACGGTGCTGAGCAACATCTCCTTACCATCAATTTTTTGACGAACACCGTTGTTACAATGACCATTGATGACGGTCTACCAGAACAGCAACAATTCATCGGCGGTACCACCCAAAGCTGGCAGGCGGACACTGCATTTTCCCTCATTCTGCCACAGGCGGCAGAGATCGAACTCTTTCTTAACGGCAGCCGGCTTGACTTACCCCCGCCTGAGGATGATTTCATCCGCCTCACCCTTCCCTGATCAGTCCCACGAAAATGTCTTCACCCAGCAGGGAAACTGCCGCTATTGTTCTTGACAGCCGCAACCACGGTGAATCGGACAAGATTGTCACCTTTTTTTCTACTGATATCGGCAAAATGACAGGCATAGCCAAAGGAGCCAACCGGAGTAAAAAGCGTTTTCTCAACAAACTTGAGCTATTCTCACATATTACACTGTATTATAGCGAAAACAGACGATCAACCCTCTATTTCATCTCGGATGCCGAGCTCGCATTCAGCTTTATACACTTGCGCAGTAATATCACTTTCTACAATGCAGCGACCTTTGTCCGGGAGATCCTCCTCATAGCAACCACCGAAGGCGAAGGAGACCCGCGCCTTTTCAATCTGCTCCACTGGGCGTTGCACTCCCTGGATTGCGGCAAACCGCCCCTGGGAATACTCACCATCTTCCTTCTGCGGTTATTGGAGCATATCGGCTATCGTCCCGATCTGGACAATTGCCATGGCTGCGGGTCGCCGTTTTCCCTGGAACAACAATACAACTTCAGCCATACAGGCGGCGGACTTATCTGCAGTCGCTGTCAGGCAACAGCACCCGGCAGCGACACCATTCTGTCTGTCGGCACCATACGCCTTTTACGTTCAGCACTTGCAGAACCCCTAGATCGTTTGCATCGCCTGCAGTTTTCCCGCCGGGCCGTCGGCCAGGCCCTCCCTACACTGCAACGTTACAGCAGAAATCTTTTCCAGCGTGAAATTCACTCATGGAAGGCAATACAAAAAATGCTGTAGCAGTTACTCATGAAGCGCTACAGGTGTTTTTCGAAGCTGCAGCTTATGGCCGCCTTAAAACTGTATTTCAAACCTGATTCCCAACGAAACTCAGCTCGAAGCACTCAAGGGCAAAGAGTCTGCCGTGTTGTTTTCATGGGTTTTGGTAACTACTCATGGGGGAAGCGACGTAATGTAACTCCCCCCGGCATTTGTAACTGCTTGCAGGGTGTTGCAAAACCATTAGATGTAACGAATTTCACCGCTGTACTCTGTAATCTCGCGACCATCATCTAGAACCAGCCGTAATCCTCCCTCGCTGGAAACACCCGCGACCCTCGCCGAAAATTGCGGTTTTTCAATGACGTCGTAGCCAAAGACCACCCGTTGTCCGAGGGTATCAGAAAGCTTTCGCCACCGCGCGAGAACAGGATGACAATGTTCAGATGGGTCTTCCCACCAGTCAGGATACCGTGCCTCGATGTAATAGAGCAGGCCTATATTCCAGGCCAGTTTAGCGATAAAGTCCAAGGTGAAATCAGGCAGATTCACTGAAGCACCAAGGGCTTGGGATATGGAGGCAGCCCAGCTTTCCAGCTCCTTTGGAAACACCTGATTATTGACGTTGATACCAAAACCGATCAGATGAAAAATCTCTTTCCAGCGCGGCCCAGTATGGCTTTCCACGAGAAAGCCGGCCACTTTTTCGCCCTTCACCAAAACATCGTTCACCCAGCGAACAGCGCAGTCCCTCACACCCATCTGGCGAATGGCCTCACAGGCAGCAACCCCCAAAGCCAGAGAAAGCAGCAAGGTTGACGGGGCCGTAAGGGTCGTGCCATGGAGCAAACAACCCCACAGCCCACCTTCCGGGGCATGCCAACTTCTGGTAAACCGTCCTTTGGAACCCGTCAGCGTTCCGGCAAGGATAACCCTGCCGCTTTGTACCGACCAGCCCCGCTTTTCCTCAGAATCGATATGTAGCCGAGCATGCTCCATGGCACGTCCCAACCGGGTATGACATTCCAGTGAAGACCCGACAAAGGAACCGTAGCGAAGGACTTTTTCGGCAGAGTCGCCCCAGCTCCCCGCACGGCGCCTGGGCAGCTCCGCGTCAAAGATATAGGAATGAATATCGGCAGCCTCAAGCCGCAGATTATCCGAAGCGGGCATTGAGACGACCATTAATGATCCGTATCCCAGTCAGCCTTAACCCTGGTTATGATCTTCTGAATCATTGAAACCTTGTCAGAGGCGCAGACACCGATAAGCGGGCTACCCTGATCAACAGACACGCCGGGGTCGAAATAGACCGAATGAATGACTCCAGGCTCACCCTGATAGTAGATGGGAGTATCGCGCTTCATCAAGGACATCGTCAGAATCTCGTCTCCCGGCGCGATGGAGACCGACCGAGCTCCCTTCTTTTCAATACGGGACTGTATGTCCATGGCAAAGAAGTATTTGGCCCTTTCCGGGGCGGGAAAGAGATAGAGAACCTTTTTGAGGATACCTTCAATAATCTCTTTTTTCTTCAGAGGATGACGAATGGTCATCAGTTTTTCGCCGGCTTCGACAAAAGACCCATCCAGCTCGCGATTCAAATAGGAGATGGTTCCATTGATCTTTGACGACACCGGCTTTGGATTGCGCTCCCTGTTTATTTCATACAGTGTGGTTCCGGGGATATGGCGCCACTCCCCGCTGGCCGCATCCACCTCATCCCCTTCATTGATCGTAAAAGTAACTGCCCCTGTATGAATTGAAAATACATCGATATAATCATAGGGATCGGACTTGTATTTTCCTAAAAGCTCATCAAAATCTATTTCATTCGACATAGTGTAACCTGTTTATTTCACTCATTGAGCTGCGACAATTCCTTCTTACGCAGGGCCTGCGGACATTACATATCATTACATACCTTTGGGAGTTGAACTTATACAAAGAGAAAATATGTATGACAAGTCTATTCTTTTTTATGCCGTGCATCAACGATGGTAGCGCAAAAAAGAAAAAAGCAGAACCGGCCTTGCTTTTGAAGTCTATCTGGAAAAACCAGTAACAACTTGGTGGTTATGCCAATTTGGTGCTCCCACCTGAATAGTTACCAATGCCGATACTGAAAGAAGCAATAGAACAATGATTACGCTGATTACCAACAAAGCTCACCTCGAAGTTCGGGGGACAAGGGGGCTTATACATGTTGTTTTACAAGCACTGCATCCTTCAACCATCCGCCCTCACGTGCGCCACATCTCAAATACAGCATCTCACATGAAGACGGACAGCTCCCTGGCTATTTCAATTCTTGAGGTTTGCAAACGTTTTCGGCTTTAGCCGCACTCCTGCCGCATCCCTGACAGAAATGAGTGGCTGGCTGTATCAATTGGATATAGGCCTGCGGATTTTTCACATGCAACTCCTCTTCAACGTGGGCACACAGAGTTTTGTTACCTTCATCACTCATTGTTTATACCTCCCTATTGTAGCTTTAAAGTAGAACCTCCTGCCGGCATGGAATACAATCAGCGAAACCGATTGTATGCCATGCCCGGCATCATGAGCTAAAATTTAGTTACAATAGAGTACATGTCAAGATGAGAAGGGGGGGGGGGGGCTCTTCACCCTGGCTGATAGATATTGACTTTCTCACTTTGAAGTAGAATAGTAGCCCTTTCTTGATGGCAGGCGCCCCCAGGAGATAAAATCAGATTATTCTAATTGAAAGTCACAACGTTCGTTATGCTACACCCTGCAAGCAGTTACAAATACCGGGGGGGAGTTACATTACGTCGCTTCCCCCATAAGTAGTTACGCACAATCTACACAATTAAAACGATGAGCGAAGAAGGCAAAGATAAAATATTTCAAGTCGATTCAATCGATGAAGATTTCACCTTCTCGGAGCGTGTGGTTGAAGTTTTCGATGATATGCTCGACCGCTCCGTTCCGTATTATCATGAGGTCATCCGTGCCACAGCGGAACTTCTTTCTAAAATTCTCGAGGACGATGACCGGATTGTCGACCTCGGGTGTGCCACGGGAACAACACTGCTGGAATTCTGCCGGCTCATCGACAACAACACCCTTCGCTATATAGGGATTGACAACTCCCGAGCCATGCTGGAGAAAGGCCGCCTCAAAGCGGAACTCTACACCAAAAAGAAAAAAATTGATTTTCTCGAACAGAATATTATCGATATCGATCTTCCCGGAACCGGCGCTTTCATCCTTAACTATACGCTGCAGTTCATCCGTCCCGTACAACGGGAGAAATTTCTCCGCACCATATATGACAATCTGCGACCAGGCGGGATGTTGATCCTCAGCGAAAAAACCATCAGCCACGACCATCTTCTGAACCGTGCATTCATCGAAACCTACCATCGCTACAAGAGGCAAAAAGGCTATTCCGAGCTGGAAATCGCACGAAAACGCGAAGCCCTGGAAAATGTACTGATACCTTTCTCCATTGAAGAAAACCGGGCGATTCTTAAAAAAGCTGGCTTCTCCTCCGTCGAGAGCTATTTCCAGTGGTTTAATTTTGTCTCCATTGCCGCCGTCAAATAACATTATCCCTGTGTCCATCCAGAAACGGGATTTAGCAATACAAATCAAATATGGACTATCTCTCTTTACTGCCCCGCTCTTGCTTCCACGACACCATCGTCAGCGAGCGAGACGCCAGACAAAAATGGGTCAATCAGCAGAAAAAAGGCTTTTTGCGTTACAGGACCCCCTGCAATGCACTATCACAATTGCACGCCGACTATGTCGATTGCAACGGGGATACTGTCACCATTGGACAGGCGGAAGAGATCAAGCCCAGCAGCAGGCACCATATTGAAGAAAATCTGCGTGCCTTCATGCCCTGGCGCAAAGGACCTTTTTCAGTCTTCGGCACGGAAATAGACGCAGAATGGCGCAGCGAAAGAAAGTGGCAACGTATCGAGAGTGTGCTGCCCAAGATCACCGGCAAGATTGTTGCCGATATCGGCTGTAATAACGGGTATTACATGTTTCGCATGGTACCCCACCAGCCTGAGCTGGTGGTGGGATTCGAACCTTCAGTCCAGCACTATTACTGCTTCCAGGCACTACGCAACATGGCCGGGCTCGACAACCTCCACATAGATCTTCTCGGTGTGGAACATATCGGACTTTTCCCTGAAACCTTTGACGTGATTTTCCTGCTTGGCATAATCTACCACCGCGCCTCGCCCATCGACGTGCTCAAAGATATCTTCGCCGCACTCAAACCGGGCGGAACACTGATCGTTGAATCCCAGGCCATCCCGGGAAAATCCCCCTACGCCCTTTTTCCGGAAAAGACCTATGCCAAAGTACCGGGAACCTATTTTGTCCCCACGGGCCAATGTTTGCAGCATTGGATGCAAAGAGCTGGATTCCGCGACTCCCAAATCTTCTGCTCCCACCCCATGTCCAGTGAAGAACAGCGAAAAACCGACTGGATGGTCTTTGAATCCTACAGCGACTTTATAGATCCCCTGGACAGCAACTCCACCATAGAAGGATATCCCGCGCCCTGCAGAGTGTTTCTATCCGGTTGTAAAAAATGATACCGCAACGCCGAAAGTACAGGGGCATGCCCCCCCGGCAAGAAAAAAAAGAAGACCATTGCCTTTCGCAACAACAGGATATACAATTGCACGACGTTTTGAATATTTGAAGAATCTGGAAAAATTACAATATCGCAATAACAGGAGTTCAACTATGGACGCAAAAAACTGCACGCTCTACCACGGCGGCCTGAAAGGCGCCGAGGCCACCTTTGGTGAAACAGCGGAACAGCTCGGCCTGCAAGAGGTTGTCTACACCTTTGAAGGCCATAAACTCTGCCGGGAAAAAAACTCCGTTGTTCTCAGCCAGAACGATCTTGAGCGTGGCGACATCAGCATGGAACTCGCCTCCCGCATGCTGAACCGAACCTATTATGAAACCGACAAAATACGCAAGGTGTTGCAGACCATTTTCCATATGGTCAACAGCGGCCATCAGGTATTTGTTATCGGAACCATCCAGGAAGACGGATCAGTAAAAGGTGGAACAGGATGGGCCGTGGAGCTTGCCAAGATGTTTAACCGTCCGCTCCACGTTTTCGACCAGCCCTCGAAAAAATGGTTCACCTGGAAAGACGAATGGCAGGAAGACAGCCCCAGAATTGAGTACGACACCTTTGTCGGCTCCGGCACCAGATACCTGAGCGATGCGGGTCGTGATGCTATCAAAAAGCTTTTTGACGACTCATTTGGCGTCTAATTTTTAACCTTACAGCAAGCAGTTACAAATACCGGGGTAGTTACATTACGTCGCTTCCCCCATAAGTAGTTACCAGAGAGTGCGAGTTACAAGGGCTGCAGCTTTACACTGCAGCCCTGTATAGTTCAATTTTTAGGTATCCAGATTGACTGTGCCTATGTTTTTCGGGCTGCTTGCGTACAGATGGGAGTGCTGCTGTAGAGTTACTTTTTTTAGGCATCCAGATTGACCACAACCCGGCCCTTTTGTTTCCCCTGCAGCATCATGGGTACATGAAAGACAACACCATCCAGACCGATCTCCTCGCAGATATCCATAAGCTTATCCGATTTCCACGCATCACCAAGGAGCGTCCATATTTCCTTGCGGTGCTCCATGGGACAGTTCTGTGAATCTATTCCCACAAGCCTGACCCCGCGAAGAATAAAGGGAAAAACAGTGATGGGAAGATCAGGAGAAGAGACGTTGCCACAGCATGTTACAGTACCTCCCGGCTTGGTGGACTTAATGGCAGTGGCTAAGGTCTCACCTCCCACGGTATCAATAACCCCGGCCCAGATTGCCTTGAGCAGCGGCTTACTGCTGTTGTCCAAAGCCTCCTCCCGGGCAATAACTTTCTTGGCCCCCAGTTTCTTCAAAAACCTTTTCCCCTCAGGTTTTCCAGAAACAGCAACAACCTCAAAACCGAGTTTTGCAAGAGTTACAACCACCAGGCAGCCGACACCACCGCTGGCCCCGGTAACCAGGATCTCACCGTCGCCGGGAGCAACATCGCGCATCAGTGCATAAATGGACATGGCAGCGGTGAATCCCGCGGTGCCGTATATCATCGCCTCCCCAAACTTGAGACCTTCGGGAAGCCGTACGATCCACTCCGCCGGTACTCGAATATACTGCTCAAAACCTCCAGAGGTGTTCATGCCCAGATCATATCCGGTGATGAGGACCTCGTCTCCCTCTTTGAAACGGCTGTTTTCGCTTTCGACAACGATCCCGGCAGCATCAATACCGGGCGTGTGCGGATATTTTCGCGTCACACCACGGTTACCACTGGCCGAAAGAGCATCCTTATAATTAATGGACGAATATTTTACCCGTACCAGAACATCACCAGGGGGCAAATCTTTGATGGCCTTCTTCTTGATATTGATTTCAAATTGACCGGATGGTGTCTCCTCGACAACCATTGCCCTAAAAATTTTACCCTTGATACCGTTGGATTTCACGTGGCTTTTCTCCAGGTTGGTATTTTTATTGACTGTACAACGCACCACCACTCATTTCCTGAAACACCAGCAGTGCCCTGTTCAGCAAACCTGTGAACTCGTTAAACGTCTGCCGGCTCCAGCTTGCAACACTGGACCTTAGCTCGTCACCAGTTCGCCCCTTGACTATCATGGCTTTTTTATGAAACCAACCACCCTGAGGCAGACCATCCTGCCACAATTACGACATTGTAGTATAGACTATCTCTTTTTTCAAGCATACGTTCAAAAATCTGCCTCAATCTCATTTACTTTACTCTAGTATACTAGAGGAGCAATATTTGATCCAGCGCTTTAATGAGTTGCTCGCACTGTTGCTCTGTCCCCACTGTAATCCTGAGATACTGGTCGATCCGGGGCTGTTGGAAATGACGAACCAGAATGTTTCTGTTACGCAGTTCCCGGCACAACTCTCCGGCATCCATCGCCGTATTTCGTGCAAATACAAAATTTGCCTGCGACGGCACAACCTCAAATTTACGACGGCTAAGCTCCGTGCCGAGCCACTCTCTGCCGGCAATTATTTTCCCGCGAATTTTCTCAAAATAGTCCCTGTCCCGTATCGCCGCAGCCCCGCCAAAGATGGCGAATCTGTCAAGTGGGTACGAGTTGAAGCTGTTCTTGACGCGCTCCAGGCCTTCGATTAACGCTTCATGACCGATGGCAAATCCGACGCGCAACCCGGCAAGAGCACGCGATTTGGAGAGCGTTTGAATAATGAGTATATTTTCGTAGGCATCGACAAGTTCAACCGCGCTCCTGCCGCCGAAATCAATATAGGCTTCATCCACCACCACAACTGAGTCGCGATTACCCTGGACAAGCTTTTCTATTTTTCCAAGCCCGACCAGCCTCCCTGTCGGCGCATTGGGATTGGCAAAGATAATTCCCCCATTATCCTGCACATACTCTTCAAGGCGGAGTTCGAAATCATCCGCAAGAGGGATCTGCCGTGCTTCAATGTCGTAGAGGGAGCAGTAGACCGGGTAAAAACTGTAGGAAATATCGGGACAGAGAAGCGGTTTTTCGTGCTTGAGCAATGCCTGAAAACAGTGGGCCAGAACTTCATCGGAACCATTGCCGACAAACACCTGGGAAATTTGAACATCATAAAATTCTGCAATGGCCCGGCGAAGATGGTCGCAATCAGGATCGGGATACAGCCGGAGCGTAGCCGCGGCCTGCTCTTCCATGGCCCGCACCGCGGCAGGGGAAGGTCCATAGGGATTCTCGTTGGTATTAAGCTTTACGAGGTTGTCAATTTTGGGCTGCTCACCCGGAACATAGGGCTGTAGCTCCTGCACTTTAGTACTCCAATATCTGCTCATGCTCTTTCCTTTGACTGATGGCACCTTGAAAAATGGCCCTTTTCTCCAATCTTTTCGTTGCGCGAGAAAATTTTATCCTCGAAATATCAACTATATGTCTCCGGTAAAATTCCCTCACGCGCCTCGACCTTGGAGAAAAAATCTCATTTTTCAAGGTAGCCTGATATCTGCTCCCTGGAATGTCGCCAAACGCTTTTCCAAAGAAATTTTGATACTATCTCCGACTATCTCCGACGCCGCTTCGGCGCATTTTTCTGGCCTTTTTCCTTTCGATTATCATCGATCGTTACGCTCCACTTTTCCAGCTACAACGACAGCGTTGGAAAATACAAAGAATGTTCCAATATTTCACCCAAATAATAAAAGACAGCAGTCATCGCTATTGAGTGGTGATAATGAATCGAGGTTGATCTTTTCTGTGCATTAGATACAATCAAATCAGGTTTAATGCTTTTTCTTTTCTGATTACGTATGAAACTCAGCTATGAGGTTGTCATCCGGGATCCGGCTGAGTTTCATTGGTAATCAGTTTTTCTTTAGCATTTTTGGGGACTATTGGTCAAATAACCATCACATACAATGACGACTATCAAACGACGTATCGTATCACGGCGACAGCCTGACCCGGGGCCGTCAATCCGGCACAGGCGTACGGGAGGGATGCTGAACAAGCTTCAGGACAAGCATACGGAAAAACTTACGTAACAAATCACTGATACACACACTACGGAACACATACTACACGAGGTCTGCCATGCGCTGGAAACAATTTTTCACCCCCGTCAATTCGCTGAAGAGCAATGAGGCCCGCAAGCTGATCGAGAATTCGGAAGAGGACGTGCAGATCCTGGACGTTCGTCAGCCCTCGGAATACCAAAAATCCCATATTGCCGGAGCCAAACTGATCCCCCTGCCGCTTCTAGAAGACTCCTATGATGAACTCGACAGGGACAAACCCGTAGTGGTCTACTGAGCAATCGGTGGCCGGAGCCGCGTGGCGGCTCAACAATTGGCAGGCCAGGGTTTCAAAGAGGTCATCAACCTCAGCGGCGGCATAAAGGCATGGAACGGCGCCGAAGCCATCGGCAAAGAGGACCAGGGTATCGAGTTTTTCGACGACCTCGACTCAGCCGAAAAGGTCCTGACAACGGCCTATTCCCTTGAAGAGGGCCTGCAGGACTTTTATCTCCGCCTGATGCAGCAAGTTACCTCGCCCGAGGTCATCAAACTTTTCCGTAAACTGGCCGATATAGAAGACGTCCATAAGGAACGAATTTTCGATGAATATGCCAGGGTCACCGGATCCAACGACCGTTCCGCCTTTGAGGCTAAATACAGCGGTGATGCATTAGAAGGCGGTATGACAACAGAGGAATACCTCGAACGCTTTGCTCCCGATTTTGAAAATGTAGAAGAGGTCATCGGTCTTGCCATGTCGATAGAGGCGCAGGCTCTCGACCTGTACAGCAGAGCAGCCGGAAGAAGCAAGGACAGCAACAATCAGGAGATGCTCCAGCGTATTGCCCGGGAGGAAAAATACCACATGGAACAACTCGGATCCCTGCTTGATAATACCCTGGAGGCCCAAAATGAGTAAAAAACTGGTGCTGGCAGGAGGCGGCCATGCCCACATGATGCTCCTGGCAAACCTCAAGACCATCACCGCAAAAGGCCACCAGGTCACGGTCATACAGCCATCCGACTTCCACTATTATTCAGGCATGGGACCGGGCATGCTCAGTACCGTCTATCAACCTGACGATATCCGATTCAACACCCGGTTTGTAGTCGAGAGGCAGGGAGCAGAGTTCGTTAAAGACAAGGTCAGCATCATCGACGCCGCAGCTAAAAAGATCACAACCAAAGCCGGTGCAACATTAAGCTACGATGTTTTGTCATGCAATACCGGAAGTTTTGTGCCTTTTGCCAATATCGAGGGTGATGCCACTAATATCTTTTCGGCCAAACCCATAGAACGGCTGCTGGAGGCACAGCACAAAATTGTATCACTCTGCAAAAGCGACGCCATCTCAATTGGCATCATAGGCGGCGGCCCTGCCGCTGTTGAACTTGCCGGCAACGCCTGCCATCTTGCTCATACCACCGGCTGCAAAAACATTGAAGTTCGTCTTTTTGCCGGCAAGAAAATGATGTCGCATTTCAGCAGCGCGATTCAAAAGATCATTCGCCGGAACTTTGTCCGCCGGGATATCATCATTGACCAATCCGGTTATGTCGACAAAATCGTTGACGGTACCCTTTTCCTTGAAAACGGCGAGCGCCACACCCCTGACATTATTTTTCCGGCAACCGGCGTCAAGCCCTCACCTGTTTTCACTGCCTCCGGACTACCTACCGGCCCTGAGGGTGGCCTGCGGGTCAACAGCTTTCTGCAGAGTAACGATTATGACTCCATTTTCGGCGGTGGAGACTGCATCTATTATGACCCCGCACCTCTTGACAAAGTAGGCGTTTATGCAGTAAGACAAAATCCGGTACTCTTGCACAATGTCGTCGCTTCCATGGACGGCACTCCTTTACAACCCTTCAATCCGGGCGGCGGTTATCTGCTCATCTTCAACCTCGGCGAAAAAAGCGGCGCCCTGCAGAAAGGCCCATTCACCTGGGGCGGTAAAGGCGCATTTATGGTCAAAGATTATATAGACCGTAAATTCATCAAAAAATTCCAGGCCCTTGAGTCTTGAGAGCCTCCTTCATCATTTCCGCCACCTTGAAGAATTGCTGTTTGCTTCAATTCTTCAAGGTCATCTCTTCTGGTTCAGCTTTTACCAAACGTCCAACGCCTGCTCGAACCCCTCATCCCAGCCGCCCCTGCGAGTTCACACTGCGGCGTATTAAAAACCTTGCCCAAGTTCGCAATTCTCGATATATTAGACTGATTTTATCTGGTTAACGCAATCTTAACGAAAAGTAGTATATCCATCGTAACCATTACACAAAGGAAGGGGTAACATGTTCAAAAACACATTGGTTCTTCTCGTAAGTACTCTGATTCTGGTGTTCGCGAATCAGGCCATCGGCGCCGAAAAATTGGTCAACGGTATTGACGCCAACTTTCCGCCATTTGCCTATATCGACAAAACCGGAGAGCCTGCCGGATTCGATGTTGAGTCGATGAACTGGATTGGTAAAGAGATTGGAGTCGAAGTAACGCACCAGCCCATTGAGTGGGATGGAATTATTACCAGCCTGCTCACCAAGAAAATCGACGTCATCGCCGCCGGTATGAGCATCACCGAGGAGCGGGCCAAAAAAGTTGCGTTTTCCATTCCATACTGGGTGATCAAGCAGGTAATGGTGACCAAAGAAGGCTCCCCCCTTACCATCGAAGACATTCTCAAGGGCAATAAAGTCGTCGGCGTGCAGCAAGGCACATCCGAGGCCAAATGGCTCAAAAATGAGGCTGAAAAGCAGGGCTGGAATTTCAAACTGCGCTACTACAGCTCATCTCCGCTCGCCGTGGAAGATGTTCTTAACGGCAGAATTGATGCCGCTGCGATGGATGATGCACCGGCGGAAGACGCCGTTTCCAAAAAAGATGTTGAGATCGTCGGCACCTTCGGCATGCATGAAGAAGAGTTTGGCTACGCCGTTCGCAAGGAAGACAAAGAGCTGCTTGAAAAGATCAACAAGGCTCTGGCCAAACTTATGACGACTCCCACCTGGGATGCGCTGATTGAGAAATACGAACTGGGTAAATAATAGATCAAGGATCAGAGGGCAGGCAACACAGTGCTGCCCTCCTCTTTTTTTTCCATGCCATAAATGCTGCATGTCCTGCATTTATGGCATAATGCGTTTCGCAATTTTTTAGGGTCCGCTCAAAAATAAGTTCGCAAATGTGAGGTTATTTTTGAGCGGACCCGTAGCATGGCCAAAGAGTCACTGTAACATCCAAGCCACGGTCGCCTTTTGTGTCCTTATCTATTGAGTATCCCCATGCCAACCGCCTTCACTGCCGTCATTGACTCCCTGCCGTACCTGCTTCAGGGTGCTTTTATCACAATTGCCATTGTCGGGGCGGCCATGTCCATCGGTTTTGGCATAGGCGTCTGCGCCTCGGTGGGACTGGTCTACGGCAACACAGCCACCCGAAAAATTCTCTCGCTCTACGTCTGGGTCTTCAGGGGAGTGCCCGTGGTTGTTCTGCTCTTTTTATTTTACTTCGGTCTGTTCACCTATCTGGATTTGAGTTTCAGCGCCTTTACCTCAGTGACAATTGTTCTCGGCATGACCACCGGCGCCTACCAGGCCAATATTTTCCGAGGGGCGATTTTGTCCTTACCCCAGGGACAGTTCAAAGCGGCGAATGCGCTGGGCATGAGTCACAGCCAGGCCATAAGAAGTATTATCCTGCCGCAGATACTCAGAATGTCCATTCCCGCCTGGTCAAATGAATATTCAATCATCCTCAAGGATTCGGCGCTGGCGTTTGTCATCGGCGCGCCGGAAATCATGGCAAGAACCCAGTTTGTCGCTTCCCGTACCTACCAGCACCTCTCATTATATATCGCGGCGGGGGTCATTTACTTTTTTCTGACATGGGGCGGCGTCATCGCTCTTAGAAAACTGGAAGAATACCTTCGCGTCCCTGGCTATTCGCACGACGGATCTCAATCATGAACGACAGCGTACCGATTCTCAAAATACATGATATCACCAAAACCTATGGCGGCAACCTCATTCTCGACGCTGTCAGTTTCGAACTTGCAAAAGGAGAGATAAAGATACTGATCGGCCCTTCCGGCGGCGGCAAGAGCACCCTTCTGCAATGTATCAACTGTCTTGCCATACCCGATTCCGGAACGATACTGCTGGAGGACAAACAGGTAGATTTTTCCAGCAAGCAGGAGCTCTACCGCCTCCGCCAGCAGGTAGGCATGATCTTTCAGGACTTTAACCTTTTCGATCATCTCACCGCTCTCAACAATATCACCATTGCCCTGCGCAAGGTGAAGAACATCAACAAAAGCGATGCCAAGAAGCGTGCTCGAATCGAGCTGGAACAGGTGGGATTAGGGGACAAAGAAGACTTGTATCCCGCCCAGCTCTCCGGTGGACAAAAACAACGCGTCGCCATTGCCAGGTCACTGGCCATGGATCCAAAGATTCTGATGCTGGACGAACCCACTTCCGCCCTTGACCCCGAGTTGATCGGCGAGGTCATTGCCGTCATCAAGGCACTGGCCGCCAAGGGCATGACCATGATAATGGCAACGCACCAGATCAGTCTTATATCCGGGCTGGCCGATGAAATCCTCTTCATGGAGGACGGCAGAATCGTTGAACAGGGGCCAACTTCGGCCCTTCTTGCTCCTGGGAAAGTGAGTAAAACCAGAGGATTTTGCAACAGACTCAAAGAAATTTCGGACGTGGAGGAATAGGCGTGGAGGTATCGCCCTTTTACCAGGAACTCATAACCTCTTTGAACCGGGGACTGCTGATGTCCATTGCCCTCATTGTGCCATCGGCCATCTGCGGGGTGCTCATTGGCATTCTGGCCGGCTCTTTCCGCACCTTCGGCAACACCTTTCTGCGCAAAGCCGGCGATACCTATGCCGCAATATTCAGGGGAACACCGCTGGTTGTACAGCTCTTTGTCCTCTATTTCGGCCTGCCCAATGTGGGCATCTACCTTTCTCCTTATATCGCTGCCGTTGTCGGCTTTACCCTGTGCAGCGGCGCCTACCAGTCGGAATATGTGCGAGGCGCCCTGCTTTCCATCAAACGGGGACAGTATTTAGGCGCGCAGGCGCTTGGTCTCACAACCTTTCAGGCCATATTCTGGATCATTGTTCCCCAGGCTATACGGCGTGCCATCCACGGCTGCGGCAACGAGATTATCTATCTGATCAAGTATTCCTCCCTGGCCTTTATCGTCACCTGCATAGAACTGACCGGGGAAGGCAAAACCATCGCCACCGAGTACTTTCGCTTTACCGAGGTTTTTACTATCATCGGACTCTATTACCTGGCCCTTGTTAGCTTTGCCATGTATCTCCTCAAAAAAATAGAACAGCGTCTGTATGTGCCTGGTTTTGGCCGCTGACCCCTGTTCGCAAACCTGCGTGAACCGATATGCCCCCGTACTCTCCCCTCACCGACGAAATACTCCATGCTCTCTATGATCGGATCGGCCCCGATTGTGTGCTCCATTCACCGGAAGCACTGGCGGAATACGCCGGCGATGCCACCACAATGCGCTTTTTGCCGGAACTGGTGGTCTGCGCCAGGTCCATTTCCGGCATCCAGGCGGTGCTTGAGCTTGCCAACAGATTTCATTTTCCGGTTACTCCGCGCGGCGGTGGTTCCGGACTTGCAGGGGCATGCCTGCCAAACCTGGGCGGGGTGGTTCTCTCCACAACCGGGCTCAACCGAATCAAGGAAATCGACTCCAAAAATTTCATCATGAAGGTTGAGCCGGGAGTGATCAGCCAGAAGGTCCGCGATGCGGCTGACGCCAAAGGCCTTTTTTACCCTCCTGACCCCGCGGGTATGGATCAAAGCACCATTGGCGGCAACGCGGCAACCGATGCCGGGGGACCGGCATGCCTGAAATACGGAACCACGCGCGACTATATCCTGGGACTGGAGGCAGTACTGCCAAGCGGCCAGCTTATCACCACCGGAGTCCAGACCCGCAAGGGTGTTGTGGGGTACGACCTCACCAATCTGCTTGTCGGCAGCGAAGGCACCCTGGGAGTCATCACCTCACTGACGCTGAAGCTTCTCGCCAAGCCCGCGGCAACCACCGGGTTGATGTGCATCTTTAGCGACATGGTTGCCGCCATGAACTGCGTCGCTGCCGTCATGGGTGAAGGACATCAGCCAAGCGCCATGGAATTTCTGGACCATAAATGCCTCGCCCTGGTTGGCGACATGCTGCCCTTTTCCCTCCCCGAAGGCAAGCCATCCATGCTGATCATCGAACTGGATGGTCCACAGAGCCAGATCGAACACGAGATCGAAGCTGTCTGCAGAGTTGCCGAAAAGCAAGGCGCCACCGGGTTGATCAAAGCGCCGCGTCAGGAAGAAAGGGATACAATCTGGAATGTACGCCGTCAGGTTTCCCTGCGCATCCACGACTATGCCGCCCTGTATGTTCCCGAAGATATCGTCGTGCCGCTCACCGCCATCGCTGAACTGGTCAATGCCCTGCCCTACTACGAGGAAAAATACTCTCTGGAAGTTTTTGCCTTCGGCCACGCCGGCGATGGCAATATCCACCTCAACATCACCAGCCAGGACCCCACTGACACTGCACGGGTTGAGGAAGGCACAAGGGCACTGCTTGAGCTGACCCTTCGGCTCCACGGGACCATCTCAGGTGAGCATGGCGTCGGTATTGCCAAGGCGGAGTATCTGCCCCTCGAACTCTCTCAACACAGTATAGAACTGCAGAAAGGCATAAAGAAACTCTTTGACCCAAATATGATACTTAACCCCGGAAAACTCTTTGGCCCTATTTGAAGGCCACCTTGAAGAGTGAGACAGTACTATGAATGAAACTCCAGATACACCAGGTTTTGCTCCGGTAAGCGCCAGAGTGCGCAATATCTCCACTTCGGCCACCAAGGAAATGGCGCTCCTTGCCGCAAGAATCGGCGACTGTGTTTCCCTGGGACAGGGAGTACCTTCTTTTGCCACCCCGCCCCATATCATCGAATCGGTAATCCAGACACTGCAGAGTGATCCCAGTGCCGGTCAATATACCTTGCAGACGGGAATGCCGGCCCTGCGAAAAAAAATTGCGCAGTACCTCCATGCGGAAAAGCACATAAACGTCGATCCGGACAGTGAAATCTGCGTCACCGTCGGCGGTATGGAAGCGCTGCTTGCCACTGTTTTAAGTGTTGTCGACCAAGGGGATGAGGTCATCCTGCCCTCCCCCACCTATGCCTCGTATTTTGAACAGGTCCTGCTGGCCGGCGGCACCCCCAGATGTGTGCCACTCGACGACTGCTGGAGGCTCGACCTGGGTGCCATCAAGAAAGCTATCACTCCGCGAACACGGGCCATCATGCTCTGTAATCCCGTCAATCCTACCGGCACGGTGTTCTCCGACGACGAAATACTGGCGCTTTGCAGGATGGCATTCGACGGCAATTTCGTTATCATCACCGATGAAACCTACGACTACATCGTCTACGACGGCACAAAAATTCGCAGCCCGCTCAGCGTGGCCGAGTTTCGCAACACTGTCATCTCCGTCTCTTCGCTTTCAAAAAAATACGCGCTTACCGGCTGGCGGGTGGGGTGGGTAGCTGCGGCCGAGCAATGGATGGCACAGATCATGAAAGTCCACGATGCCACGGCAATCTGTGCGCCGACGCCTTCTCAGTTTGCCGCCCTGGCCGCACTCAATGGTGATCAGCAGTGCATCACAGCAATGCGGCATGAACTTGTGGAGCGCATGCAATTATGCTGTGCCAGGCTGGATAGATTACATGCCTATTTTACCTATGTGCCCCCCAAGGGGGCCTTTTATATAATGGCAAAGTACCTCTTCTCGGAGGCCGATTCGCAGGGAATTGCCACCAGGATACTGCAAGAGGCCGGAGTTGTCACCATACCCGGCGGTGCTTTCGGCGAAGGCGGTGAGGGACATCTGCGCATTTCCTTCGGCGGAGAACCGCAAGTGATCAATGAGGCGTTTGATCGTCTTGAACAATGGCTGAAGCAGAATTTTTAAACTGATTACCCACAAAAAACCAGCTCGAAGTTCAAGAGGGCAAGGAGTCTGTCCGCGCTAGCCGTCGAGGCCCAGAGAAAACATGGACTCCAGGTCATGCTTGGAGTAGGCCTGAAAGGCTAGCATCGTTTCCGTTGCAATTATATCTTTGACATGCCGTAGTTTCCCGGTAACCAGAGCGGACAGATCATCGTTGCTCCTGACCCGGGCAACAGCGACCAGATCGTATTTACCACTCACCGAATAGACCTCGGAGATTCCTTCCAGTTCGACAAGCTGTGCCGCAACCTCGTTTATGCTGGTGCGCTCAACGTTCATCAAAATAATCGAAGTAACCATTCCCCATTCACTCCTTGTGTTAAATTCATAAATATTTTGGCTTCCACAGCTCAGCTCAAAGTACCGGGGGCAAGGAGTCTGCCGTGTTGTATTCATGGGTATCTGCAGCCTGGACGGCTGCGGCTAAGCCCCCAGGGATGGGTTTATGGCGTCCCATGAAAACAACACGGCAGACTCCTGGGTCGATCTGCTGAGTTGTATTGGTCATCAAGCAAAATTTTAAAGACCAAACCACCTACTCACTGCCACAATGACGACCCCGACAATCATGGAAAGAAAAACATTGCCCGTCGTGAGGCTGCATAGCGCCGTACAGGCTGTCGCAATCCAGCTCCACAGGCCACCGGCCAGAGCCGCTGGAACAATGAGGGAAAGCAGGATCGTTCCAGGAAGCGCGTCCATAAAACGCTTAAACCGCCCACTCCCGGGCAGTCTGCCGGCAAGCAGCAAACCGCCCAGGCGCAGACCGTAGGTTGCCGTGGCAGCCGCTGCTATCACCAGGTAACTCGTTTTAATCATTGCCCGGCTCCTCGGTCGCTTTTTCCGGCACAAGAGCAGCAATAAGCGCCCCACCGACACCGCCGGCCAGAATATACCATTTTCCCGGAAGATATCTCTCCGCCGCCACCGCCAGACAGGCGGTTCCAATCCAGGGCAGAAGGTCCCGCCTGCCGCGCCAGAAGCCAAAAACAAGCGCGGTAAAAACGGCAACAAAGGCAAAATCAAGACCAAAGCGCTCAGGATTTTCTATTATCGCCCCAAGCCGATGTCCAGCCATGGTGCCGCAGCACCAGGCAAACTGAACACAGAGCCCGCCCCCCAAAAGAAAATAGGTGGTGATCCGCTCACGGCGAAACCTGGCCATGGTCATAGCCCAGTTCTCATCGGCAACAAGATGGATAAAGAGTGCCTTATGGCCCAATGATTTGCCGATAAAAAGTGGGTGCAACGAAGCCCCGATGAGCAGATATCGCATATTGATCACCATCACCGCCAGGGTGATTTCGGCTATCGGCAAGGGCGGCAGCCACATATCCACTGCCACGAACTGGGCCGATCCGGCAAAGACGAAAAGGTTCATGGTCAGCAGCTCAAGCCAGTCGATACCTTTTTTTGCAGCCAGCAAACCAAGCACACTACCGTAAGCGCCGACACTGGCTGCCACCACCAGATTGGCAATAAATCCCGCCCGTAGCTGGGCAAAGTTGCTCTGCGAACCCATCTTCTCAGCTCTAAAGACTGAAAGACTGAGCCTGAGCGACCTCAATAGCCATTTGCGAACGCGCCTCGCTGTTCATCTCCAGCCCTTTCTTTTTGCACCAATCCGGAAAAGTTTCGGGATCGATATACACCTTTATCACCGCATCGCCGGCCGCCTGGACCTCGTTTTTCATCTGTTCTGCACGGCTCAGCCAGTCCTCATAGGTGACGGGCAACTTATCCCCATCGACGAACATCTCCTTAAGAGTTTCCCACTCCTCTTTTCTATACCAGACCATGGCCTGTATCGAGGGCTGATGGTCCGGCACGGATGGCGTTGACGGTTTTGCTTTTTTTTGCTTTTGTCGTTCTCGGTTAAACGCACGCTGGGACATTTCGTTCTCCATATAATTATCTGCTTTCGTAACTATTCAGGTGGGAGCACCAAATTGGCATAACCACCAAGTTGTAATTGTTCAAGAGTGCTCCATATTGGCTCATTTGGGACTTTGAAGCATACTTGTGCTATTCGAGAAGGCTCAAATGGGACAAGATGGGGTGCTCCTGAATAGTTACCTGCTTTCTACGCTTTCTGTCGTTGGCTACTATACAGGATAGATTGTGGCCTTCAAAGAGCTGTTTGCTGATTTTTTCACGGGAGGCTAAAATATGCCTGAAAAACGACACTATAATTCCCGAAACAACGTTGCGCATCACTGCACTGCTCTTCCAATTACTATTGACTAAATCACCTCATAAAGGTTATATAAGGGGATTTTGTCTACTTGGAACCTTCGGGTTCGCTCAAAAACACATTCGCAAAGCTGGATACCATAAAATTCACTCCATTATGGGGTTTTGGATCGGGATATGACTACGGCTGCAAACCTGAAGGAAAAAAAATGAAAGCAATTATAGCTTTGGAAGACGGTACAATCTTTGAGGGACAATCGTTCACCGGCCCCGGTGAAGCGATCGGAGAGATTGTTTTTAACACCTCCATGAGCGGCTACCAGGAGGTTTTGACCGATCCTTCCTATACCGGCCAGATTGTCACCATGACCTACCCCCTCATCGGCAACTACGGCATTACCGAAGAAGATATGGAGTCGGCGGCAATTCACCCCATGGCCTTTCTGGTCAAAGAATACAACAGGGTACCATCGAACCACCGCTCCATCAAATCACTGGTAGATTTCCTCAATGAATACGGTATTCTCGGTGTCGAAGGCTTTGATACCCGAGCATTGGTCAAGCATATTCGCACAGCGGGTGCCATGAAAGGCATTGTTTCAACAGAAGACCTCGATGTCGACTCTCTTCTCCTGCGAGCGCAACAATGGAGCGGCCTGATCGGCCGGGACATGGTTACTCGGGTAAGCTGCGAGACCCCCTACGGCTGGGCCGATAATGTCCCGGTGGCGGGCAGCAACTTCAGTACCGCTCAACCTGCCATTGAACAACCGCTGAAGGTTGTCGCCTTTGATTTCGGTCTCAAATTCAACCAGCTGAGGATACTCACCGAACTCGGCTGCCAGGTCCAGGTTGTTCCGGCCACGACCGATTGCAAAACCGTGCTGGCCATGGACCCTGACGGCATCTTTCTTTCCAACGGTCCGGGCGACCCGGCCGGCGTTGAAGGCGTTATCGCCACATTACAGGAATTGCTCGGGAAACTTCCTATTTTCGGTATCTGCCTTGGTCATCAGATGCTTGGCCTTGCCTACGGGGGGACTACCTACAAACTCAAGTTCGGCCACCGCGGCAGCAATCAACCGGTCAAAGATCTTGTCAGCGGACATGTCGAAATCACCTCGCAGAACCACGGTTTCTGTGTCGACCCCGAAAGTCTTGATCCGGCTGAAGTGGAAGTCACCCACATTAACCTCAACGACGGCAGTCTCGAAGGCATGCGCCATAAAAAGCATCAAGCGTTTTCGGTGCAATATCATCCGGAACACGCCCCAGGTCCGCATGATTCCCTCTATCTTTTCCAGCGATTCATTGACATGATGCGCCCCCGATAACCATACTTTCAGCACTGTTGCCAGCTATATTGGCGCGCACGATAACGCAGCAAGTAATGCAGCAATTCACTCAAGACGAGCTCAGACCATGCCCAAAAGAACAGATATACACAAGATACTCATCATCGGCTCCGGCCCGATAATCATCAGCCAGGCCTGTGAATTTGACTATTCAGGCGCCCAGGCCGTTAAGGCACTGAAAGAGGAAGGGTTCGAGGTGGTATTGATCAACTCCAACCCGGCTACCATCATGACCGATCCGGAACTGGCCGACGCTACGTATATCGAGCCCATCACCCCTGCCATGGTGAGCAAGGTCATCGAGAAAGAACGTCCCGATGCCCTGCTACCCACTCTGGGGGGCCAGACCGCCTTGAACACCGCCATACAGGTGGCCAAGACCGGGATCCTTGATAAATATGGTGTCGAACTGCTTGCCGCCAACATCGATGTCATCCGTAAGGCTGAAGGACGGGAGGAGTTCCGTGCGGCAATGCAGGCCATTAATCTCAAAGTCCCGGAATCCGATATTGTCCACACCGTCGAAGAGGCAATGGCGGCAAGCGATAATATCGGTTTTCCCATTATCGTCCGGCCCAGCTTCACCCTGGGCGGTACCGGCGGCGGCGTCGCCTACAACCGCCAGGAACTTGAGGATTTCTGTACATCCGGCCTTGATCTTTCCATGACCACTGAGATCATGTTGGAACGCAGCCTGCTCGGTTGGAAAGAATATGAGCTGGAAGTAATGAGGGACAGCAAGGACAATGTCGTCATTATCTGTTCCATTGAAAACATGGATGCCATGGGTGTTCATACCGGTGATTCCATCACCGTGGCGCCGGCCCAGACGCTCACCGACCGTGAATACCAGGATATGCGGGATGCCGCCATAGCTATTATGCGTGAGATAGGGGTTGAGACGGGGGGCTCCAATGTTCAATTTGCCGTCAACCCGGAAAACGGCGAGCTGATGGTCATTGAAATGAATCCGCGCGTTTCCAGAAGTTCCGCCCTGGCCTCCAAGGCAACCGGGTTTCCCATCGCCAAGATTGCGGCCAAACTGGCGGTCGGCCTCACCCTGGATGAGATCAAAAATGATATCACCAGAGAAACCTACGCCGCCTTCGAACCAACCATCGACTATTGCGTGGTCAAAATCCCTCGCTGGACCTTCGAAAAATTCCCCGAAGCTGACGATCATCTCACCACCGCCATGAAATCGGTCGGCGAAACCATGGCCATCGGCAGAACCTTCAAAGAGGCCTTCCAAAAAGGCATGCGCTCATTGGAAACAGATCGTTTCGGGTTCGGCGGCGACGGCAGGGACCTGATGGACCACCTCGAGGACGAAGACCTCGAACTGGCGCTGCGCACCCCCAGCTCAAAGCGCATCGCCCATATTTACGAAGCCATGCAACGCGGCATGTCGATCGACAAGATATATGAACTGACCTGGATAGATCCCTGGTTCCTCCATAACCTTCAACACATTGTGGCAATGGAGAAGGTGATCGTCGACACCGGCTTCCAGGGGATGAGCCCTGATTTTCTGCGAAAGTGCAAAGAACTGGGTTTTTCCGATTTTCAACTGGCCCACCTCACAGGCACTTCCAGAGACGATATTCGTAATCTGCGCAAAAAGATGGAAGTGGTGCCCGTCTATAAACTGGTGGATACCTGCGCTGCCGAATTCGAATCTTACACCCCCTATTATTATTCCACCTATGAACAGGACAATGAGGCCGTTATCAGCACCAACAAGAAAATCGTCATCCTCGGCGGCGGCCCTAACCGGATCGGTCAGGGTATCGAGTTTGATTACTGCTGTGTCCATGCCTCCTTCGCCCTGAGAGATATCGGGGTTGAGTCCATCATGATCAACTCAAATCCAGAAACGGTGTCAACGGATTACGACACCTCGGACAAACTTTACTTTGAACCGCTGACCCGCGAAGATGTTCTCAATATCATTGACATAGAACAACCCGATGGCGTTATTGTCCAGTTTGGCGGGCAGACGCCGTTGAATCTGGCGGTTGGACTGGAGGAAGCCCAGGTTCCCATTATCGGCACACCGCCCGATGCCATCGACCGGGCCGAGGACAGAAAACGCTTTCAGCAGTTTCTCCAGAAACTCAATCTGCGGCAACCTGCCAATGATACGGTGTACACCGTGGAAGAGGCGCTGAGCTCGGCCAACCGGATAGGCTATCCCGTGGTGGTTCGCCCCTCCTATGTGCTCGGCGGCCGTGATATGCGCATTGTCTATACAGACCAGGGTGTTCGCGATTTCATGAAAATTGTCGGTACCGCCACGCTTGACCATCCCGTGCTCATCGACAAGTTCCTCAAGGATGCCATCGAGATCGATGTCGATGCGGTCTGCGACGAAACATCGACCATGATCGGCGGTATAATGGAGCATATCGAGGAGGCGGGCATCCATTCCGGCGACTCCGCCTGCGTGCTGCCGCCCTATACCTTAAGCAAAACACTTATCGAGGAAATCGAGAGCGCCACCAAAGCC
>Ga0136557_1000489_pt1 | contig 29628 bp, 26 predicted proteins | sample AntRauTorckE6832_FD_104796 | JGI IMG/M metagenome (GOLD analysis project Ga0136557, IMG submission 104796) | Saline lake microbial communities from Rauer Islands, Antarctica - Metagenome Torckler E6 #832 | ecosystem: Environmental > Aquatic > Non-marine Saline and Alkaline > Saline | place...
GACTTAAAATTTAAAAAATAACTCAGTGCAAAACAGCAAAATTGAATATTGTCAAAAAAACTAATGTAAATTAGTCTGGGAGAGGTATTTTTTTTATTGACAAGTTCTTTAATGGGTGACCCCTTTTCATTATTATTTCATTATTATATATAGATTATTGAAATGACTTTACTAATCTTTTGTAATCTTTTTCTGCTTTTTCTTTATTACTTTCATAAAATAATGAACTAATGAGATTTCTTTCTTTATGATATATAATTATATTAATATTTTTATTCTCAAATTCCTTTAAATAAAAATGAGAAACATTATCCAGAATAATTACAGTTTTAATTTCGTCTTGTGCAATGAATATCTTTTTTTTCTGAAACTCATCACATCCTACAATTAAAACAAAACAGCTGATAAATAAAAGTATTGAAAACCAAGTTTTCTTCATAACAATTCCTTTCAAAAAAAATATATATACTTCACTTTGTTCAGATTTGATTACACAGAACAGTAAACTCACTTGTCCATGTTGAATCTAATAATAGATTATTATCGATAGCACATCATTTGAGTCCCGAGAAAAGGTCGCGCTCCTTTAAGGGTCAAGTGAAGTGCCGGGTTATATTTTCTCAACGTTTCCGTTCCTTACGTTTGTTAATTTCTGGTACGGAATCGGCAGGCGAAATAATAGTTCTTTGTTCTAATTCACTCCCTAAAAGCTTTTCTACGAGAGAAGAAAGCGGCTTGCCTTTTCTCCTGCTCTCATCAAACATCGCCTGAACGTTATCACCGCTTATTGGTTTATCCCCAGCTTCTAAAATTGTTTGCATACGATAAGTCGCATTATCTTCACTTTCACAAACAGTCGTATTTTCAAGAATTTCTTCTGGATCAATCTCCATAGCCTCTTGCATACCTGAACCACCTGCACCGTAATAGTGTTTCACCAGTTCTGGTTTATAATTCAGAAGATCTAACTTAAAAAGATCCTTCTTTGAAAACGGGACATGATGTTGGCTGAAATTTATAAACTGATTTCCATCTATACGCATTTGGAAATGGTAGTGGGGAAAATCGGAGTGCTTACCTCCATGTCCTTCGAAATCACTTTTAGAGCAATCAAAGGTCCATTCAATATTTTTCCATTTAATTGTTGTTTGGAAAACCTTCTTCTCTGACCTTTCGTCTTTTAAGTCGTTGATATTTCCTTGAAATCTATCTTGGTTTGCCACCCAACGAAGGAACGAACAGATTTGGTGGTAATCGAATTTTTCATATATTTTCGAAAAGTCTTTTGGCTTAAATTTACCGCGTCTTAAAAGCCAGTGAACACAAGGGTTGTCTTTACTTATCGTTTTAAATGGTTTTCCACACAGATAGCATTTCTCTTCTGAGCAGGCCGCTTTGAAAATATCATATTCATCAATAGCTGCCTTATACTGTTTCTCATTCATATTTTCGAGTTCACCGGTAGGAAGGCTTTCTATAATCTTTTGAAATTTTTCTGGATCAACTCTGTTATCCTTGTTCATTGATTACCCCGAAATATAAAAGTATTAATATATAGAAAAAATCCACATATCACCTTTATAGCATAGAATTTTTTCAAGTTTATCTAATATTAAGTGCAGAAAGTAGAATATAACAATAAATTAACACAACTTTTTGCTATATTGATATTTTAAAAAATATTTATTAAAAAATCATTGTTTGAAAAAATTGTCAATTGTTTAAAACTGCCCTGAACAGTCGTTTTTTCAAGAAGCATTTTTCTTAAACCCAGATATTTCAAGTATTATTTCTTTTTATACCGGATATTAATATTTTTTTTTAAAAGTAAAAACTATTACAAGTCAAACAGAAAATATTTTTAATAATAATCAAACGAAAGGAATATTCAGGTAAATGAGAAATCAGGGTAATTACTTGCTCATCTCTCAAATTTCAGGAATTGTTCCGGCCTATTCCATTTTACTCTTTCCCAATATCTGATTGGAAATGCATAGGAATGATTAATATCCGGTAAAATTTAATAGTTTAGTATACACTCCCAAGGAGACCTTGGGAGCGAGCAAGCTTGGGAACGAGCCTGGGGATTGAGCCCGGAAGAGTGTACTTTTAACTCTTTCTCCTTTTTGGTTTTTCGTGCCTTTGTGCCTCTGTGAGAGTTAAAATACCAAGCTAAATAATAGCTAAGTATTAATCTGCTCAAGCAAAAAATTTATATCCCGAACCTCAACACCAAACTCCTCAGCAGTTTTAAGCTTAGACCCGGCATTTTCACCGGCAATTAGATAATCAGTATTTTTACTTACACTTTTGGCTGCTTTTCCCCCGGCGTCTTTGATAATTTTTTCCACATCCGATCTTGAATAGCCTTCAATTTTTCCTGTGACGACAAATGTTTTGCCAGATATTGATGTTGTTTCTGTGGTTTTCCTGAACTGGGGATTGGTAAGTTTTAATCCGCTGGATAAAAGATTTTCTATGAGCTTATGGTTTGTTTCATTTCTGAAAAATGATGTTATTGCATCTGCCGCTTCAGGGCCTATTCCGTCTATATTCATAAGCTCTGCTTGTGATGCGTTCATAAGATCTTCTATGGTTTCATAATATGTGGAAAGTACTTCCGACATATGCTTTCCTACATTTTTTATACCAAGTGAGTAAATAAAAATATCAAGAGTCTTTGTTTTTGCTTCTTCAATTGCATTTATAAGATTTTGTGCAGATTTTTCTCCCATTCTTTCAAGGCCTGAAACCTCATCCTTTTCAAGCCTGAATATGTCTGAATATTCCTTTACAAGACCTTTTTCCACAAGCTGATAAACTATCTTTTCTCCAAGGCCGTCTATGTCGAATGCTCCCTTGGATGTAAAATGCCTTATCTTTTCTTTTAGCTGTGCAGGACATGCCGCGTTTACGCACCTGAATGCAGCCTGATCTTCATCCCTTACAATCTCTTCTGAACATGACGGGCAATGGGAAGGCATTTCAAATTTTTTCTCATCACCGGTTCTTTTAGATTCTACAACCTTAACAACCTTTGGGATTACATCTCCTGAACGCTGGACAAAAACAGTATCACCTATTCTTATATCCTTTCTTTCTATCTCGTCCATGTTGTGCAGAGTCGCCCTCTGAATCATGGCACCAGAGATCTGAACAGGCTCAAGCTTTGCCACAGGGGTGAGAACTCCTGTTCTTCCCACCTGTACCTGGATATCATTTATTGTGGTTGTTTTTTCCTGGGCAGGAAATTTTATTGCAATTGCCCATCTTGGAGCCTTGGATGTTGAGCCGAGTTCTTTGTGTAATGAAATATCTTCAACTTTAACAACGACACCATCTATTTCATAATCAAGATAATCTCTTTTTTCTAATAAACTTTTATATTCTTCGATTATTTTATCAGGTGTAAGTTGATATTTATTAAACTCATTAATTCTAAATCCCAACTCTTCTAGCTCATTAAAAATATCAGATATAGTGTCATATTGCTTATTTGTTTGTCCAATACCGTACATATAAACTTCTAAAGGTCTTGCAGCAGTAATTCTTGAATCTTGCTGTCTTAGAGAGCCACTAGCTGCATTCCGGGAATTTGCAAAAAGAGACTCACCTTTTTTAGCTCTTTCTAAGTTTAATTGACTGAAGTTATCTTTTGAAATAATAACTTCTCCTCTAACTTCAAAAATTCCTTTTACATTTTTACTTAGACTTAATGGGAGAGTCTTTATTGTTCTCGCATTAGCTGTAATATCTTCACCTTTGTATTTATCCCCTCGAGTAGCTGCTTTTTTTAAAATACCGTCTTCATATATTACAGTTATTGCTAAACCATCAAATTTTGGTTCAAAAGAATACTTAATATTATCTGTACCTATTCTTTTTACCACTCGAGAATGAAAGGAATAAAATTCTTCTGGAGTGTTTGCGTTGTCAAGGCTCATCATTGGTATTTTATGTCCAAAAATTGCAAATCTTGAACCTTTTTCTGGGGGTGCGCCAACCCTTTGTGTCGGGGAGTCAGGTGTTTTCAAATCGGGATATTGTTGTTCAAGATCTATAAGCTCTCTTAACATTTCATCATATTCAGCATCCGAAATTTCTGGATTGTCATCGGTATAATATCTTTTGGAATGGTATAATAAAATTTCTTTAAGCTTGTTTGCTCTTTGTTTTATTTCATCAGGAGCTGACATATTCGAATATCCCGTTTATAATTTTTTTTCTTTGATCTTTAAATCTCTTTGATGAAAAACCGGGGTGCCATGTATTATCTGAAATTGTATCAGATACTATATTTATACATATTATATCTATGCCGCAAAAATCTGCAGCAGAATAAAGTGCGGAGTTTTCCATTTCAACACCAATACATCCAAGACTTTTGAAATAGTCTGTTTTTTCAGGGGTTTCTCTGTAAAGTGCACCTGTTGTCCAGATGCTTCCCTTTTTAAAATCAATATCTTTTTTTATTAAAAAATCTTTAATATCTTTTGAAAATTTTGAATCTTTAACTTCAATATCAGAAGTATTTGAATAACTTTTGTATGTAGAATCTTCGGATATAATTTTATCCGGAATAATAATATCTCCCGGACTTAAATCATCACTTATGCTGCCGCACCAGCCAATGGCAATAATTCGCTCAGCCCCTGATTCAGCAAGGGTTTCAATTAAAGCAGCTGCATATGGTGATCCAAAATAAGGACCTGATAGAAAAAAATCAGGAAATTTAAAAACATGACTCATTAAAAAACCAAAACCTCCTCCTTTTACGGATAATAAGCGCTTAAAATCTTCAAGATCTTTTTTTACAGCACAGATTATTCCGGTTTTCGGAAGAGGTTTTAAATTTTTAGAATAAGGTTTTACTATTCCCTTTTCTTTTCTGCTATTCGGGAAGTGAAAGTTCCTGGAGCTCATCTTTTATATCGTCTATAAGGTCATAAAGCCACATTACATCTTCCACGCTCAGTCTGCCGGCTCTTCTTGGAGCTCCTTCAGTACCGTCCTTTTTCATTATAATTCTCGGGCCTATCTGAAGTTTCGGCTCGCCTTCAGCATACTGGTTAATGGAAACTACAAGACCTGTTTCCTCGCTTCTCCATTCTTTAAGGACTTTATCCTTTTCAGGATCAAAACCTGCCATAAAATTTACCTCCGGTGGTTAGCAGTTGAATTTTTAAATATAAATCTATGCAGAGATTCTTGAAAAATCGGCAAACTGACCGAACACTGCAGCAACTTCTGCTAAAAGTGCTATCCTGTTATTTTTGATCTTTTCATCATCAACCATGACCATAACATTATCAAAAAATGAATCGACCTCAGCTCTTATTCCTGAAACAGCAAACAGAGCATCGTGTGTTCTGCCTTCTTTTACATGATTTTCAACTTCTTGTTTTATTACGCCTATTTTTTTGTAAAGCGCCTTTTCCTCTTCTTTTTCAAAAAGAGATTCATCTGCACAAATATTGTCTGTTTTTTCTTTTTTTAATATATTGCCGACTCTTTTAAACCCTTTTGCCAAAGATTCAAAATCATCATGGCTTGAATTTTTAAGCTTTGTTACAGCTTCTACTCTTTCCCATACATATGGAATAACATCAGAGTCTGCTGAAATTACTGAAGATACAAGGTCTCTTTGAAAACCTTCGTCCACAAGAAGCTGTTCCATTCTTACAGCGAAAAAGTCTTTAACCTCTTTAATTATTTCGCTTTCATCCTTAATCATTTTTGATCTGAACTGATCAAGGGAAAACTTGATAAGATCATCAAGGGATATAAACGCCCTTTTTTCTCTTAAAATCTGAATAATCCCTATGCACTGACGTCTTAAGGCATAAGGATCTGATGCTCCTGTTGGCACAAGACCGATTGAAAAGCAACCACAGATTGAATCTATCTTGTCTGAAACAGAAACAAGTGCTCCAGTATCTGTTGAAGGAAGGGCTGCACCTGCGGCTACAGGCATATAATGCTCTTCTATACCCTTTGCAATATTTTTTGAATAACCTTTGTTTAAGGCATAGATTCTTCCCATTATTCCCTGGAGATTAGCAAATTCATCCACCATCTGGGAAACAAGGTCAGACTTACATATCTCTGCAGTAGTTCTGATCTCTTTTTTTACTTCAGAATCAAGATTAAGCTGTTCTCCAAGGTATTCGCAGGTTAAAACAATTCTGTCGACCTTATCTTTTATTGAACCAAGCTTTGCCTGAAACATTACATTTTCAAGATCTTTGTTCCAGTCTGAAAACTCAACCTTTGAGTCTACTTCAAAAAAGAAATCAGCATCTGAAAGTCTTGCTCTTAACACCCTTTCATTGCCGTTTATTACCACATCTTTGTCTTTTGGCTCGATGTTTGAAACTGTAATAAAATAAGGCATCATTTCATCTTTATCATTTAAAACTGCAAAATACTTCTGATGCTTTTTCATTGCTGTATATAAAACTTCGTCAGGAAGGTTTATGAATTTATCATCAAACCTGCCTGTAAGAATAACAGGATATTCAACAAGGTCTGTAACTTCATCAAGAAGTGATTCATCTTCATAAATTCTTTTACCTGCTGAAGAAGCAGCACTGGCTGCCTCTTTTTTAATAAAGTTTCTTCTTTTAGACCTGTCGCAGATAACAAAAGCCTTTTCAAGCTTTTCAACATAATCTGAAGCTCCGCTTACCTCAACACTTCCACTGGAGTGAAATCTGTGGCCTGTTGTTGTTTTTGAAGATTTTATACCTTCAATATCAAATTCTATGAGCTCCTGGCCAAGAACTGCTGTAAAACCTGTAATCGGTCTTGCAAAAGAGATATCATGATCTGCCCATCTCATGCTCTTTGGAAAAGATATCTTTTTAACAAGTTCGGGAAGAATATTTTTTAAAATATCCTTTGTAAGTCCTGCTTCTTCCTTTTTTACTCCGCAGAGATATCTTCCCTTTGAAGTCTCTTCAATCTGAATCTGATCTACGCTTATTCCTATTTTTTCTGCAAATTTTTCTGCAGGAACAGCAGGTTTTCCGTCTTTAAAACCAACGCTTTCTGGCGGGCCGTAAACCTTTGTTTCAGACTCCTTCTGCTTTTCAGAAAGCTCTCTTACAATTACTGCAAGTCTTCTTGGAGTTGAATATTTTTCAATTATTTTAAAATCGATTCTTTTTTCTTTAAAGGTATTTTCAAGAAACGAAACCATGGCTTCCAGAGCCGGTGCAATATATCCTGCAGGAAGTTCTTCGGTTGATATTTCAAATAAAAAATCGCTCATAACCATATTCTTTCTCATATCTGTTTTTTCAACAGAGGAAATCCCATTTCCTCCCTCTGGGCCAGAAAAGCTTCTGAACAGGCCCTTGCAATATTTCTTATTCTTCCGATGTATCCCGTACGCTCGGTTACACTTATGGCTCCCCTTGCATCGAGAAGGTTGAAAGTATGGGAGCATTTCAGGCAAAATTCATAAGCAGGAAGAACAACACCCTGTTTTATAAGTCTTAAAGCTTCGGTTTCATATTTTGCAAAAAAATCATGCAAAAGATCTGTATCCGCAAGTTCAAAATTGTATGTCGACTGCTCTACTTCCTGCTTATGAAAAAGATCACCGTATGTAAGCTCATCATTCCACTTAAGGTCGTATACGTTGTCTACACCCTGAATATACATTGCTATTCTTTCAAGGCCGTAGGTAAGTTCAACAGAAACAGGTTTTACTTCAATGCTTCCTGCCATCTGGAAATATGTAAACTGAGTTATTTCCATTCCATCGAGCCATACTTCCCATCCAAGACCTGAAGCTCCAAGAGTCGGTGATTCCCAGTCGTCTTCAACAAATCTTATATCGTGTTCAAGCGGATCAATACCAAGGACTCTGAGACTTTCAAGATATTTATCCTGAACATCATGGGGTGAAGGTTTTAAAAGCACCTGAAACTGATAATAGTGCTGGAGTCTGTTGGGGTTATCACCGTATCTGCCATCTGTAGGCCTTCTTGAGGCCTGAACATATGCTGTATTCCATGGTTCCGGGCCAAGGGAGCGTAAAAGTGTTGCATGGTGAAATGTACCTGCTCCTACTTCGGTATCATAGGGCTGAGAAATAAAACAGCCCTGGTCAGCCCAGAATTTCTGCAAATCAAAAATTAAATCCTGAAAATTCATAATCAGATTTTCCTTAATATGTATTAATCGTCAAACAATATTCCGTCAAAATCGGGTTGTGCATTTAAAAGTTTTCCATTTTCAAAACTGTTCAAATGCTTTTCCCAGTTTTTTTTCAAAGTTTCAATATTTTCTTTTCTGCCAACAGCCCAGATGCAGCCGCCGCCGCCTGCTCCTGTAAATCTTGCTCCGCATCCGTGCTCTGAAGCTGTTTCAAAAAGAAGTTTTCCTGAATCATCAAGAACTTCGGGAGTCATTTCCCGTCTTAAAGAAACTTCTTCATTTACTATTTTGGCAAGAGTCTCAAAATCTTTATGAATAAAAGAATTGCAAAAAATTTGAGATAACTCCGTAATCCTTTCCCAGTGAGATCGAAACTCACCTCTGACATACTGTTGTCTCCACTGCGTATTTACTGAATGGGAATGATGAGTTTTTCCCGTATATGCCACCAGAAAATTATCCATAATATCAGAAGCTTCTGCTTTTCTTAATAAAGAAGTATTTTTAATTTGAGGCCAGTTGATTACATTGCTCCAGTGCCAGGCATTAATACCTCCAAAAGCTGCGGCAAGATGATCCTGAAGTCCGCATGGAACACCTGCAACAGCACTTTCTATAAGCTGAGCACTTACAGCGGCATCTTTTGCCATTACTTTATAACCAGGGCCTTTTAAAACCTGCATAAAAAGAGCGCAAAGAGCAACTGCTGCAACCGAAGACCCCCCAAGCGCACTTCTTGGAGGCGAGGAAGAATCTATATCTATATGAACTCCTGATGCTTCAAATGAGTCTGCAATTGCAAAGATAAGTCCCAGGGGATGATCATAAGGTGCTTTTCTTGATTCAAACTCTGCTGTGTCAAAGCCTTTTGAAGTTACCTTTATATAATCTTTTTTATTGGGCAAAAGCCTTACTTTTGTTCTTAAGTTAAGTGCCATATTAAAGGTAACAGGACAAAGATCAGGCATTGTAAAATTAAAGGTCGGAATATCAAGAGTTCCTGCAAAGTCTATTCGGCAAGGGGTTGAAGCTGAGTAAGTTTTTTTTTCAAGAATTTCAGTTAAATTATTCATAAAAATATACCAGTAACCTTTTTTAAATATTTAATTGCTGAACAAAAAATCCCGGTTTTCGGCCAAAGAATTTTTATAATTCAAAAGCTTTAATTACTCTCTGAGAATTAAACTCTTTACCTGAATTATAAGAAAGAAATCCTGACAAAAAGTCTGTGCAGTCATTAATATTCTTTTTGGAGAATTTAAGCTTTGATGCTGTTTCAAAACCGTTTTTTCTGATCCATGTAATCTGTTTTACATTGGCTGCAGACAATGTTCCATTATAAAACTGTGAACATCTGCTGCATAAAATTCCGCCTTTATCATATCTGAACCTGAATGATTTTAAAAATTCATCAAAAGCGGCTCCGCATGAAGCACAATGTGAAAGCATCGGATCAAAACCTGTAAGCTTTAAAAAATGAACCTGAAAATATAAATTCGAAGCTTCAGGAAAAACCTCTTCTTTATTTAACATATCAAGAAGAAAAATCAAAAGATGATAAATTTCTTCCTGGGGTTTGTAAGCAGGAACACAATAAGTAATAAGCTCTGACCAGTAACCTGCGTAGCAAAGTTTAATTATGCTGCTTCTTATGTTTTCAAAAGGCTCATTAAGTGAGACTTCAGTTAAAACAGGGATTCCGCCTCTTTTAGGCGTTGAAAACATTATTTCTGAAGCTGTAAAAAGTTCTATTTTTCCTGAAAATCTTTTCTTACTTTTTTTAGCATTTTTTGCAATTAAAGATATATTGCCGTATTCATATGTAAAATAGGTCAGAATATAATCAAAATCCCCGAACTCCATTTTTTTAAGAAGTACAGCCTTTACAGGGAAGTCTTCCATTACAGCAATACCTTTACAGTCTGTATAAATACAAATAATTATTCATAAATTGTAATATGCATATCCATTTTAAGATCCTTGATCCAGGTTTCAAATCTTTTTTCAACCTCTTTGTTGTAAAGCTCTCTTCTTATTTCAGGAGTTGCCTCTTCAAAAGTTTTATTCTTTTCAGTCTTTATTTCAGATAAGTAAAAAAGCTGAATTCCCCTTGAGGTTTCAACTGGACTGCTTATTTCTTTTTCTTCTAATCCCGAAATAATTTTTTGAATATCTGATGACAGATCATCTTTTTTATAAAAACCGAGATTCCCGGATAAAGCCTTAAACTCAGTTACATATTCATCAATATTATTTGAAATATCTTTAAAGTTATTTTTTTGTAAAGCTATTTCTCTTAGCTGACCGGCAGTCTGCATAAGATCTTCTTTGGTATTTTCATCAAAAGCCGATTCAGGAAAGGTTACATGCCATATTTCATACTCAACTTCATCGGCATATTTTTCAGGATGATTTTGATAGTAATCTTTAATATCTTCTTGCGTAATAACAATTTTTGATCTTACTTCGTAATCAATGAGTCTTCTTTTAAGAATCTGTTTTTTTAATCTCTGCTTGTATTGCTCAAGAGTAACTCCTTCTTGATTAAGAGCCTCTTTAAATTCTTCATCAGTAAGATTTCTTTCATTTTTTATATTTCCATAAAAATTATTAATTTCATCCTTTGATATTTCTATATCAGATTTTTCTGCAGCAATTTCAGCAATTTTTTCATCAATAAGGTTTCGAAGCATTCTGCCCCGGACTTCTTCTATTAAATCTTTTTCTTCTTCTTTATCATATCCTGCAGCTTTTATTCTTTGGACAAAAGGCTCAATCTCTTTTTCAAGTTCTTTGTAAGTTATAATTTCGTTATCAATTTCTGCAACAATTCTGTCTACAAGTTTTTCTGCACTCAATGCTGCGCTTGCTGATACAGCAATTAAAAGAATTATATATCCAATAGTTTTCATTTTTTTATCCTGACTAATCATTGTTGTTCGTTTTAAATTCAGTTCCGGACAGCCGCCATATTATTTGATGAACAAAAAAGTCTGGTTTCGGCCAATGACAAATTATTTGTTTTTTATAATTTTTGTCCAGTTTTTTTCATTAATTTTAATATTTGAAGAGCTTTTTAACTCTTTAAGCATATTTTCATAATTTAATTCTGATTTATTCCGTTTGACATTATTGATTATAATACTGCTTATTTCAGTATCATCTTTTACATCTTCAGGATTAATCAGATTTTTTTCACAATAATCATTAAAACCTTTCCTTAATTCAGATTCTGAAATTTCAATATCCCTGCTTATCAATTTTTGAAGTGATTTTTCCACAGCTTTTTCCCGTCTGAAACGCTTTTTCCAGAGCTGAAACTCTATTGCATTATCCTTAAGAAGTTCTTGCAGAACTCCTTCAGGATATTCCGATTTTACCTGTTCAAGATCTTTTTTATATTCTTCATCAGAATAATATATATTGTTTGCTCTTGCCTGATTAAGAACAAGCTGTTCTTCTATAAGCTGAAACAATACATTATTTTTTAACTGAGCAGAATTATTAATTACATCATTATGTGAGTAACCAAGCTTTGTAACCTCAAATGCAGCTTCAAAATCGTTTACAGTTATTTCTGCTGAATCTACCTGTGCAAGAACAACAGATTCAAATTCAGTTTTCTCAGTTTGAGTGCAGCCTGAAATTAAAACAAAAAACAGTGAAATATAGATAAATAAATTCCCGGGCATATACCTTCCTGTTTTATTATATTCAGCTGGTGAAAAAAATTTATTCAGTATCAATTTAAACTCCGTTAACATGCGAATGTATATGCATCAATATTTTTTTGCCAAATCCGAAGTTGGGGCTTTGTTTTTCCGGAGTAATAACAAGTTTTAAAGGTGAATTAAGTTTCCAGTTTTTATTTGTTTGAGCAAGTTCAGATACAATATCAGGGTCTTTAATATGTTTATCTGAAAACTGTACTACAATATTGTTTTTATTCATATCCATCTGCATAATACCGCATTTTATACAAAGTATTCTGAACATAATTTTTAATAAAAGATTTTCAACAGTTCTGGGGACCTTTCCGTATCTGTCCTCAAGTTCTGCTTTAAATTTTTTTAGTTCTCCTGTCTGAGTGAGTCTTGTAAGCCTTCTGTAAAGAATCATTCTCTGGTCTATATCAGGAATATAAGATTCAGGTATATAGGCAGACACACCTAAATTTATTTCAGGTTCAATCTTTTCTGTTACTTCTTCGCCTTTTAGTAGTGAAACTTCATTTTCAAGAAGTTTTAAAAACAGATCATATCCTATGGCTGATACATGTCCGGACTGTGAAGCACCAAGAATATCTCCCGCTCCCCTTATCTGGAGATCACCCATTGCAAGCTGGAAGCCTGCTCCCAGATCAGAATACTGCATTAAGACCTTGAGCCTTTTCTGGGCATCCTTTGTAAGACGACTTTCTTCCGGGACAAAAAGATAGGCATATGCCTGGTTTTTCCCTCTGCCTATTCTCCCCCTTAACTGATAAAGCTGGGAAAGTCCGAACCTGTCGGCTCTGTTTACTATCATTGTATTTGCATCAGATATATCAAGTCCTGATTCTACAATAGTTGTACAGACAAGGACATCAGTCTTTTTATGAATAAACTGCTTCATAGCCTCTTCAAGCTTTTTTTCAGGCATCTGCCCGTGGGCAACTCCTATATTAATGTTTGGAAGCAGCTTTGATAAAAGACCTGCAATATTATCTATAGTGCTTACATTGTTATGTACAAAATATACCTGACCGCCTCGTTTTACTTCAGTTAAAACAGCTTCTCTTATTATATTTTCATCAAATCCTGAAATATAAGTATTTATAGGCTGTCTTGCCTCTGGCGGAGTCGAAATAATACTTATATCACGTATTCCTGAAAGTGAAAAATGGAGAGTTCTTGGTATCGGTGTTGCAGTAAGAGTAAGTACATCTACAGAAGACTTCAGCCCTTTGATCTTTTCCTTGTGTTTTACACCGAATCTTTGTTCTTCATCTATAACAAGAAGCCCGAGGGAATTAAACTTAATATCCTTTTGAAGAAGCCTGTGGGTTCCGATTACTATATCGGCCTCTCCTGATTCCATTTTTTTTAATATCTGTTCCTGCTCTTTTTTTGTTTTAAATCTGTTTAAAACATAGATATTAACAGGATAATCCTTAAACCTTTCCCTGAATGTCTGAAGATGCTGTTCAGCAAGAATTGTTGTCGGAACAAGCACTGCTGTCTGGGTGCTGTCAGTCCATGCCTTAAAAGCTCCTCTGACAGCAACTTCGGTTTTCCCGTAGCCTACATCTCCACAAACAAGACGATCCATAGGCTTTGGACTTTTCATATCATTTATAACATCATTTATAGCTTTAATCTGACCATTTGTTTCAACATAGGGAAATGTTGCTTCAAAATCCCTGAAATGATCATCAGGAGGTGAAAACGAATGTCCAGAATCGACTTCTCTTTTTGCATAGACAGAAAGGAGTTCTTTGGCAATTTTTTCAGCTTTTTTACGCGCCTTTTCCTTTGCCTGTGAAAAATCTTTGCTGCCGAGCTTGTCAAGATTAACCGATGCACTGTCTTTACCAACGTATTTCTGAATAAGATTGATTCTGTCAACAGGAATATAAAGCCTGTCATTATCCTGATATTCAACTACTGCAAATTCACTTTCCATACTGGAAATGTTTATTTTTTTTAAGCCTTTGTACTGACCAAGACCATGGTCAGAGTGAACAACCACATCATCAACTGAAAGTTCATTTAAAGCGTATATGCGTTCACTTGCAAGTTTTCTGACTTTTTTTCTTCTCTGGAATTTTAAACCGAAAATTTCGTTTTCAGTAATTACAGCAAGGTTATCATCTTTAAAAACAAAGCCTTCACTGAGCCTTCCGGTTGTAACAATAATTTTATTTGAAGCTTTAGACTTCTTTAATTTGTTTAAATCTGCATCTTCATCAAATTCTGGTGTAATTCCGTACGGTTTTAAAACAGATATAAGTCTTTCACACTGAGTAGCTGTTGAACAAACTATCACAGGAGACATATCATTTTTTATCTGATCTGAAATCCAGTCAGACAATGGCGACAGCGGGTAATCTGATCCGATTTTTGATTTAAGCCTGCTTGTTACCCAGGAATTGTCTTTAATATCTAAAAAATAGTGATCTTCTGTATTATCAGATGCTGGAACCTGCTTTAGCTCAATTTTTTTGAATTTCCCAAGAACTTTATTTATCTCAATTTCATCTGCATACAGATTTTTTGGATGAAGTCTGAATATATTAGACTCTAACGCGTTATAATATTTGTCTTTTTCTGATTCCAATCTGCTTTCAAATTGTGAAAGGCATTCAGATTTCTTAGTTATTACAACATCAGACTTTTCTGAGATATAATTAAAAATAGTCTCATTTGTATCATAAACAAGGGGGAGTATAGATTCTATCCCCTGGTAATTACCCTGATTTTTTATTTTATCTACAACGTTTTTTACTGATTCAGCAGGAGCGCCTGCTTCTGCTCCTGTTTTTCTTATCTTCGAATATATTTTGTTTGATTTTTCATCAGAAATTAAAACCTCGCTTACAGGAATAACAAGAACTTCAGAAATATCTTTAATTTTTCTCTGGGTGTTAACTGAAAAACTTCTTACCGATTCTATTGTGTCACCGAAAAATTCAAGCCTTACAGGATCGGCATACACAGGAGAAAAAAGATCTATAATTCCGCCTCTTACTGCAAAATCTCCTGGCTCCTCTACAAGAGAAGTCCTTGTATATCCAGCCGCAACAAGTTTTTTAGCAATATTTTCAGGCTTGATATCTTCGTTTACACCAAATATTTCAAAGGAATCAGCTAAAATATTGTTAGGCATTAAATATTTAAAAGCTTCTTCGTATGGAACAATTAAAATTCCTTCAAAAGCATTAATGCTTAAATCATATAAAATTTTTATTCTTGCTGCTGCTGTTTCAGGATGAAGGGAGTCTGATTTAAAATTATCCTGGTTATATCCAGGAAAAATTCTTATATCTTCGGAAGGTAAAAAAAACTCAATATTAAAAAAAAGTGTTTCACATTCTGATTCATCTGCCGCAAGGACTATTAAAGGCCTTTTGCTATCTTTTTTTAACTCGGAAACAATATAACCTGATGCAGGGTTATTTAAACCTGAAACGGTAATATCCAGAGAACTTTTTTTATGAATTGTTTTAATTAAATTCATTCTTTTTTCTTGATTTTATTTAAAATAAACTGCTAATACACAAACATAAAATAAAATTTGTGTGAGCAACGGATTTAATCTTCTACAATCAAATATCTTTTTTTTCAAGAACAGATGTTTTTAAAAACTGATTGAACAGAATTTAAAAGATAGCTTGACTAAGACGTAATAAAAATATATTTCATTTTTTCCGGATCACAACACAAAATCAGGGGACCTGATATGGAAAGTTTAAAAGAGAGCCAGCATATTGCTAAAATAGCTAAAGATGTAGTTGATTCGATCTGGCAGGACACTTATGAAAATTGTGATGATGGTACTGGATATGTTAAATCTGTTAAATCTATAATAGACGGTTTAAACTCATATATTGTAAAAGAAAAAACCGGGGCTGATCTAAAAAAAGTTCCTGATCAGATTTATAAATATTCCAAAGAGATCTGGATTAACTATTTAACAAGAGACTGTATAAACACAAAAGATAAGCGCTTTAAAAAAAAAGAGGCATTATATTACGATTTTTGTTTTAAATATATTTTTGACAAAGGCGAATTCCCTTTATAAAAAATATAATAGCATCATAAAATGTATAAATTAAATTAAGATAAGATGTAATAAAAATTTAGGAGTATAAATGGCACTGACCAAAAATGACATCATTGAGCAAGTATATGAAATGGGTTTCAGCAAAAAAGATTCTTCAGACCATGTAGAAACTTTACTTGAAATAATGAAAAGAAATCTTGAAAAAGGAGAAGATATTCTCATTTCAGGATTTGGCAAATTCTGTCTTAAAAACAAAGAAGCAAGAAGGGGAAGAAATCCGGCCACAGGAAAAGACCTGATGCTTCGCCCCAGAAAAATCGTTACTTTTAAATGCTCTGGTAAATTAAGAGATGAAATAAACGATTAGTCGTTTCAGCTGTTAATAAAAAAAGCTTATGCTTTATTTACAAGGCATAAGCTTTTTTTATTTTTATCTCACAAATTTTTTAAAAAAATCAATCCGGGAATATAAAGCCTTTTGCTTTCATCTCATTAACAGTAAGCTCTTCCAGCTCATGGGGGAGAACAATCCACTCATCCGAATCAAAAGTTTTGTAATATTCATCAGGGAAAAGATCAACAATTCTGTTTTCGGGCTTATAATAAAGAGCAGCCATTGTAAGTGAAACATTTTTTTTATCTATATTTTTTAAAAGCTCGTTTTTAATGCCGGCAAATGTTTTTCCTCTGTCGAAAATATCATCTATAACAAGAATTCTTGTATTATCTTTAATCTGCCTTAAAACACCGTTAATATTATCTATTACAACCTCTCCTGCATCATATACACCTTTATAAGACTGTGCCTGAATAGTAGCATAGCTTTTTGATTCTTTTGTAAGGACAGAAAAGACTTCCTGAATATATATTGAAACCTGGGCACCGCCTCTTGTAACACCTACAAAAAGATCGAAATCAAGGCCTTTTTTAAAAAGTTTTTTTGCAAATCCCCATGAATCATTTTCAAGCATCTCTGGGGATATAAAAAATTTTTGAATCTCTTCGTTCATTTATTTTCTCCGGATATTATCAAAGCCGGAGAAAATCCGGCTTTGATTTTAAAATTACTTAATCTTCATTTCAGATTATGTTGTGCTTAGAAACAATTCAACCAATGAAAATATACCGATTAACCACATAAGAGGATGAATTTTTTTATAATTTCCTGATGCCAGACCTAGAACACAGTAGGATACAAAACCGACTGCAAGTCCCATAGAAATGCTGTAAGTAAGAGGCATTAAAATAATTGTAAGAAAAGCAGGAATACCTGTTTCAAAATCCTGGAAATTAATAACTCCTACATTTTTAAACATAAAAAGACCGACAATAATAAGTGCAGGAGCTGTTGCAAAAGAAGGAACAACCGCAATTATAGGTGTAAACAAAAGTGCAAGAGCAAAAAGAAGAGCTGTTACTACACTTGTAAGTCCTGTTCTTCCGCCTTCTGCAATACCGGCTCCTGATTCTATATATGTTGTTGTTGTACTTGTTCCAAGCAGCGACCCTGCAATTGTTGCTACAGCATCGGCTTCAAGAATCTGGTCTATTTTTTCCACTGTTCCGTCTTCATTTACAAGCTTTGCTTCGTATGAACAGGCAAGAATAGTTCCAAGAGAATCAAAAAGGTCTACAAAAATAAAAGAGAAAAGAGCGCCCCACAAACTCCATTTTAAAGCGCCGATAATATCAAGCTTTAAAAAAACAGGTTCAATTGACGGAGGAGCTGAAACAATACCTGAGGGAAGAGAAACATCGCCTGTTATCATACCCAGAGCTGTAACACTTATTATACCGATCAGGATACTTCCCCTTATTTTTAAAACTTCCAGAACTGAAATAATAGCTAATCCGACAAGACCTAGCATAACAGTACTTGTCATCTCACCTATTCCAACAAGGGTTGCTGGATTTGAAACAATAAGGCCAAGCCCCTTAAACCCGATAAAGGTAATAAAAAGGCCTATACCTGCTGCGGTAGCTAGTCTTATCTCTTTTGGTATTGCCTTTATTACCCATTTCCTGATTCCGGTAAGAGTCAGAATAAGAAAAAATATACCTGATAAAAACACTACCCCGAGAGCTGTTTCCCAGCTTATCTGTTTACCAAGAACAAGACTGTATGCAAAAAAAGCATTTAAACCCATTCCCGGAGCCATGGCAAAAGGTACCTTTCCCCAAACTCCTGCAAGCATAGTTCCTATAAAAGCTGCAATTATTGTAACAGTTATAAGTGCACCTTTTTCCATTCCTGCATCTGATAAAATATCAGGGTTTACAAAAATTATATAAGCCATTGTAAGAAATGTAGTAATACCTGCTATAACTTCCTGCTTTACGCTTGTTTTATTGCGCTCAAGACCGAAATAGCGGTCAATAAACTTCAGCATCGATATTCTCCCCTTAAATAATTTATTATTATAAAAATTTACAAAAAAAAATTTTTCCTTACCCTTATATAAATATTTTGTCAAAAACTAAATAACAATTGACCTGAAACAGAATATTTTCTCCTGTTCAGGTCAAATTTTAAAATATTTTATTTGCTTATAAAAAAAGGTTTAAATGAGGGTTACCTGGAACAAATTGAGCAGCTTTAAAGTATGCTCATTTAAAACAAAGAATCGATTAGCAGACACTGTAATCATCAAGATAATTTAACTCAAAATATAAATATATTTTGATTGGTGAATACTCGAAATATAGAATATTTTGAGTATTAAATTTTTAATCTAACTCATAAATGTTTAAAAAAGGGAGTTTCTATTAATAAATTGAGTAAGAATTAAGCTTTCTTCTTACCCATAAAGCTTTCAAACCCTTTAACAATACCTGCAATATCCGAAAGATCTGTTGGGATAACAACAGAAGTAGATTCTTTTGCAAGGTTTCCAAATTCCTGAATATACTGCTCTGCAATTCTTAAATTAACAGCTTCAGATCCGCCTTCTTCTATAATTGATAATGCAACTATTTTAAGACTTTCAGCAGTTGCCTGTGCAACTTTTTTTATCTCCTGCGCCCTTCCCTCTGCTTCATTAATTCTTTTTTGCATTTCACCTTCAGAAACAAATATAGCCTCTTTTTTCATACCTTCTGATCTGTTTATCCTTGCCTGCCTGTCACCTTCTGACTCGGCTATTGCAGCTCTTTTATCTCTTTCAGCCTTCATCTGTCGCTCCATTGCCTCTTTTATGCTCTGGGGAGGAATAATATTTTTCACTTCATATCTTGTAACTTTTATTCCCCATGGATCAGAAGCTTTATCAACAGCGTCGACTATCGACTGGTTTATTGTATCTCTTTCTTCAAAGGATTTATCCAGTTCCATTTTACCTATCACACTTCTCATAGTTGTCTGAGCCAGCTGTGTTGAAGCAAAACTATAATTATCAATCCCGTAAGAAGCATTTTTTGCATCAAGAACCTGCATATATAAAATCCCATCGACTTCTACTGCAATATTATCTTTGGTTATGCAAGTCTGAGGTGGCACATCTATAGCTTGTTCTTTTAAAGTATGCTTGTATGAAACCTTATCCAGAAAAGGAATAAGAATATGAAAACCTGCATTAAGTGTTGTTCTGTATTTACCAAGCCTTTCAACAACAAAAGCTTCTTTCTGTGGAATAATTCTTGCAGTTTTCACAATAATTATAACGGATAAAACAATTACCCCTATTATAACAATTGAATAAGTTGTCATTTATCATTCTTCCTTTTTTTTAAACGGTTCAATTATAAGTTTTATACTCTGTTTTCCTGTTATTATTACAGGTTCCCCGGTTTTTAAGTAATAATCAGACTCAGCACTCCATTCACTCCCCCTGAAACTTACCTTACCTGTATATCCTGGTTTTATATCGTTTAATACAACAGCTTTTTTCCCAATAAGATCATCTTTAAAATCTGATGTGGAAGAATCAGAAGAATCTCCAGTAAAAACAAAACTTAATTTTTTTCTTAATAAAAAAAGGAGTAAAAGAGATGAAAAAAGAAACAAAGAAAGCTGAATATCAAGGTTTATATCAAAGAAAAAGCATATAAGGGCTGTTACAAATGCTCCAAGGCCAAAGAACAAAATTATAAAACCAGAAGTTAAAAGCTCTCCAGCACAAAGCAAAAAGCCTGCAATAAACCAGATTATAGCCGGGTTTGTTAATAAATCATTCATTTTATTATACCTGTTTTTTCAATATTTGCTTACATAGATGCCAAATCTTAAATTAAATTCTCTTACAGCTTCAGTTAAAAAAAACTACATACTGACATAACTATATTTTAAACTGATCTACAAGTTCTTTCAGACTTTCAGAGAATTTTTTCAGATCATCCGAGCTTTTTAAAACCTCTTTACTGTTTTCTGAAATCTCCTGTGAACTTGCATTAAGCTCAGATACATCACCGGCAATTGTTTCTGATACAGATGCAATCTGTGATATATTTTCATTTACATCATTAAGCCCTGATGAGGCATTGGAAATATTTTCAGACATTTCCCTGGTAGTCGCAGACTGCTCTTCAACAGCTGCTGCAATTCCTGCAACAGTTTCATTAACAGAATTAATAATATCGGAGAGTTTTTCTATTCCTGACACAGCAGTTGACGTTGAGCTCTGAACTCCCTCTATTTTTTGTTTTATTTCTTCTGTGGCATGATTTGTCTGTCCGGCAAGTTCTTTTATCTCATTTGCCACTACCGCAAAACCTTTGCCTGCTTCTCCGGCTCTTGCAGCTTCTATTGTTGCATTAAGAGCAAGCAGATTAGTCTGATCTGATATATCATTTATTGTTTCTATTACTTTTGCAATATCTACAGAGGCATCTCCAAGCCTGCTGATCTGATCAGAGGCCTCCTTTGCTACACTAACAGCATCTTTGGTAATATTACTTGCATAGTCAGAATTTTTTGCTATTTCATCGATTGTGGAACTCATTTCTTCTGTTGCAGATGCCACGCTGCCTACATTATCAGTAGCTGTATCCATTCCTGAAGCAATACTTTTAATATTTGAACTCATTTCTTCTGCAGATGAGGCTGCATTTTCAGATTTTTCGGATGAATTTTCAGAGTTTTTTGCTAAACGTGAAGATATAGAAGAAAGATTATCAGAGGCATCTTTTACAAGAGTTGTGTTCTCTGCAACTTTTTTTATCATATCCTGAAGCTTTGCAGCAAATTTATTAAAGTTTGAAGATAAAATCCCTGCCTCGTCATTTGATTTTACTTCTATTCTTTTTGTCAGATCGCCATGACCTTCTGATATGTCTGCAAGTGTTGAAACAGTTGCACGTACTGGTCTTAGAATTATATTCATAATAATATTTAGAACAAAAACAAGTATACATATAAAAACTGCAAGCATTGTAAATGAAACAGCTTTTATTTTTCCAAGGCCTTTGCCAAGCTCATTTATAGGTGTTTCTGTAACTATTTTCCAGCCTGCTGATTTAACCTCTGTAAAAACTGCAAGTTTTTCAACACCATTTTTATCAGTATATTCAACCGAACCTGAACTGTTTCCAAGGATAGTATTTGTTACTTTTTCCTGGAAATTTCCATTGTCTATTTTTTTAATATTTTTTACCTGAGTAATATATTTCTGATCCGGATGAGCTTTAATTCCGCCGTTATCTCCAATAAGATAAGAAATCGAATTTTTGCTTAATTTGGAATTTTTAAGTTCCGCAGAAAGCTCATTAAGATTTATACCTGCTCCTGCTACTCCGTATGGGTTGTTAACATTCCCCATTATTACATTTATAAAAGCCATCAAATCATCATTTTTTTCGCTTGGTTCTATATTTATTGAAACTTTTTTACCGGCTTCCATAGTATCAAAAAACCAGGAATCTCTTTGGCTTGAAGCACTTACAGTCTTAAAAAGCCCTTCATCTGTATAGTAATTCTTTGTTTTGTCAGAAACCATAAAGACAAAAGACAACCCCTCATCCTTAACTTTTTTAAGATATGACAATGATTCATTTTTAAATTCATCTGTTTCGCCTGAGCTTATCCAGTGGTGAAGAAAAGGGTTATCTGCGGTCAGCTTTGCAAGACTTATTGTTTTTTCAATCTTTTTATCAAACTGCTCAGCTATATAGCTTACATTTGCAGGTGCTTCACTATTCTTTATTCTGTCGTAAATAAGACCGAAAGACATGTTCGAACTAATGAAAGAAGAAATTCCCATCATCAAAATAAACAGAATTGAAGCAGCGAGCATAATTTTTGATTTGATCTTCAGGTTTTTAAACATTGATCACCTCTGAGAAATTTTTTGGAGAATAATAATATAAGGATTTTATTTAGTTGCTGAACTAAAAATGCATTTTTGTTCACTGGTAAGAAAAGCTTTTAGTATGTGGTTATTGAACAAAAAAATTATTTTAATTAATTACCATGAAAAGAATTAATCAACAAACACAAAAATATAGAGATTGAATGAATAACCAGATCATTCAGCAAATTAAAAAATTATTTAAAGCAGATAAAAAAATCTATATTTCAGTTCAACTGGAAAAAAAGTTTGATTTCGATTATAAAAAATTTTATATATCCGTTTTATATAAAAAGAAACCTTTTCTAAAGGTTTTATAAGCTTTTTATATTTTAAACATACTAAAAATCTGATTGTCAGGAATAAGAATTTTGAGATTTAAATAATCGATAAATCTCCTTACTTAAAATGAATTAACAGTTAAATACTGTTATTCAGGCGGAACAAAAACAGGATTAAACTTATATGACCGACTATATAGGGCTTGAAGATATTAAAAAGCCTTTGGAAAACAGAATTGTTACAATAGGGAATTTTGACGGAGTCCATAAAGGCCATCAGGAACTAATGAGGCTTGCTGTTGAAAAAGGTAAAAAAACCGGATACAAAACCCTTGCTGTAACATTTGATCCTCATCCCATCAAATTTATAAAACCTGAAAAACATCCGCCTATAATAACTCTCAGAGAACAAAAAGCTGAACTTATAAAAAATACAGGTATTGATGAAGTCTTAACCATTGAATTTTCCAAAGATTTTGCAAACCTTACAGCAAGCGAATTCATAGAAAATATTCTTGTAAAAAAGCTTGGAGTAAAAGCTGTAATTGTAGGCAATGACTATATGTTCGGTAAAAACAGAAAAGGTGATACTGAGCTGTTAAAAAAATATGGGGAAAAATACGGTTATGAAGTAATAATCCCTGAATGGATAACACTTGGTACAAAAAGAATAAGTTCCACACTTATAAGAGAAGCTGTAGAAACCGGAGACCTTGAATCTGCCAGATCAATGCTTGGAAGAGATTATCAGATAAGAGGCAAGGTAGTTCACGGAAGAAACAGAGGAAATAAACTCGGTTTTCCAACAGCCAATCTTGACCTTCTTGACGAGCTTTGCCCTGCAATGGGTGTGTATGCTGTTGTTCCGGAAATAGACGGTAAAAAATATCAGGGAGTTGCAAACATAGGCTACAGCCCTACTTTTGATGATCATAAGTTTACTGTTGAAGTTCATTTTCTCGATTTTACTGAAGATCTTTACGGAAAAAAGATTAAAGTTAATTTTATTGAAAGACTAAGAGGCGAAAAGAAATTTTCCGGAATTGAAGAACTATCTGATCAGATTACAAAAGATGTTAAAAATGCCAGGCAAATTCTTGGTAAAATCTGATTACAAATTCTGTAAAATTACAACCTGTCAATAACTAGTCCTATCTGTAGAAGATGTCTCTGAGATTTAAGAGTTCTGCTGTTTGCTACTGAAGCTATGGTTTTCCCCTTTTTTTTTATAATTTTAAAATTATCTGTTATATCTGCAACCATATATTTATCCTCAGAGAAAACTTTATTTATTTTTTGAGCATAAAACTCACCTGTTTTTTCAACTGCCTTTTCAGAATTATCAGGAATAAAATATAATGCAGTAAAACCGTTACCATGGCTGTCTCTTTTTATTTTATAAAATTTTGCATCATTATATACAGGTATACCAAGTTCCTGAAGCTTGTTTTCAAAATCTTCTTTTGAAGGGATTCCAGCTAAATCTTTTTTTCCCTCTGAAGAAGAATTTTTTTTAATATTTTCTTTTTCATTTTTCCATGAATCACTATTTTCACTGCTGCAGGAAGAAAAAAAGAACATAAATACTAAAATGTAAAAAAGTGATATTTTAAACTTCATTCTTACTCCCTGTTTTACAAAAAAAATAAAATCTGACAGATATTTATAAAAAAATACCTGTCAGACGAAACATTAAACTATTAAATTTTATTTAGTCAGTTGGCCACAAAGGAAGTCCTGTTTCTTTGTCATAACCCCTTGAAAAAGGCTCACCTTCAAATTGTTCAATTACATATTCACATGCGAATACAATTGTTTCAGGACATAAATGGCCTCCAAATGCCCTGCTTTCATCATCTGCCAGTGTCACATGTGCATGAACCATAGGCTTGCCGTCTTTGAGGGATATATTCCCTGTAAGATTAAGTATCTCCATTGCCTGATCAAGTTCATGATATTCATATTCAAAAGTAGCTGTATTGTAATATCCAATTTTTGCTTTTTTTACAGCTCCGATTGCTTCAACTCTTCCAAAAGTTATGGAGTTTTGTTCGCAGATTTGAGTTAATTCATTTAAAAGGTCGGCTCCGTGAGTTAGCCTGCCTGTATAAAGAGATTTAGACTCTGTTTTTTTTATGAGCATTTAAATTATCTCCTTTATAAATATAGATTAAAGATTATAAATTAATATCAGAAAATCAGAATTAATCAAAAAAATAAGTTATAGTAATTCCAGATCCAAAAAGATGTCCGTATGCTTTTGCAGAAACATCGCCTGTTATATAAGAATGATTAAGGTTATCACTCTCCCCTTTATTAATATTTCTTACATCTGCCTTTGAATATATCATTACAGCATCAAATGACCATTTATCATATTCAAGTCCTGCTCCGATTGTATAAGTCTTTTTATCACTACCCGGCCATTCAAGATCAAAGCTTTTGTCAGGAATCGGGCTTGGATCATTAAAATAACCGCATCTTAATGATAAGATATCATTTAATCTGTATTCAAGACCGAGCTTTACCTGGGTTGTATCATTCCAGTCTCTTGCAAATTTTTCTCTGTCTGTGCCTAATACTTCCATTATTTGAGGAGAAATATTTTTAAAAAATATCTTTTCATCTTCAACAGAAGACCAGTTAATCCATAAAACATCAGCAAAAAGACTGAATTTATCTAAAAAATCATACTTTATTCCTGCCTGAATCTGAGCCGGATGGTCAACTGTTTCCATTGCTGCGTCAAAACTTTGGGTATTTTCAAAAATATCAGATTTGATTTTCAAATCTCCTTTAAAATCGGCATCAGTCATGCTTCTGTAAGTAAGACCAAGACTTAATGAAGATAAAGGTTTATACAAAATCCCTAAATTGTATGAATAATTAAATGAATCTTTGATATCTGTTTCAATTAATATTTCTGTTTTATACTTTGCACTTAAACCCTGGGAAATAAATTTTCTTCCTGCTTGTGATTTACCTAGAGAAATACCTGCACCTACATAAAGATTTTCTGTTATTTCATAAGATACTGACGGAGTTACAACCTCTCTCATATACCAGGATTCAAAGCAGTTATAAGCACCTGGATTATTACCAGGATTTTTATCCCATTTAATCATTAGACCATAAGGAACATATGCTGCAGCTCCGAATGTAATTTTTGAATTTACAGGAATTGTAAATCCGATATGTGGTGATATGCTGTTATCTGAGTGATCCTGTATATGGTTTGAATAAATATTTCCTGAGCCGTAATTATCAAGTTCAAGATGAGGATTTAATACAACAGCTCCGGCTGAAATTGAGGATTTCTGAGACTGACCAAGACCTGCAGGATTATAAAAAACTGCATATGGATCATCAGCTGCTGCAGTAAAAGCTCCTCCCAGAGATGAGGCTTTTGAGCCTATTCCAAAATTATCAACATTATTTGCATAAACATTTCCTTTATTCATTAAAATCGATACTAAAGCCATAAAAAAAAGCGGCATTTTTTTTCTCATCATAATTTATAACTCCTTGTAAAAAATTATCTCGTTTAAATCTGAACAAGGAAAAATGCCACTTAAATAAAATTTAATCTATTTTATTTTTTTTATATAAAGATTTTATTTAAAAACATCTACTCACCTGAAAAGGCCTGTAGTCCACAAACATCGATATTTAACAATAACAAATCTGTTTATTTTGCAAACAGATTTGGTTCATATAAAACAGTATTCAGCATATAAATTACTATTAACTATTAATACTAAAATTTGTGTTTAATCATGATCAGCTGCTGAATAAAAAAGGTATTTTTTGGTTAAATAGTTGTTGAACGAAAACTGCCTTTTTTGCCCAGTTCCGCGTTAGAATCAAAATTTAATCCTCAAAATACTTAAATATTCCTGCGGTTAAATTTTTCATCTGCCTTGAACTGAAAAAAAATCTAGTTTTCGGCCAAATATTAAATAATAATTAAAGTTTTTTTCATTGATAATTTTTTTTAAAAAAATGTAGTATTATCAGTCAAAATAAAAACTTTATAAAAATGAGAAAATTTAAGTTAAATTTATGAAAGTCTGGAATCCTGATAAATATTTAAAAGCCTTGAATTATGCTTCATATTACCACGAAAAACAGCTTGTTCCCGGCAGCAGCACTCCCTATATTATTCATCCTGTAAATACTGCAATGGAAATAATGACGGCTTTAGCTTCAGGTGAAAAAGCTGATGACCCTGATTTATCTATACAGTGCGCTCTTTTGCACGATACCCTGGAAGATACTTCAGCAACATTTGAAGATCTGGAAAAAAATTTCGGAGATAAGGTAGCTTTGGGAGTTCTTGCTCTGACAAAAAAAGACGGGTTTAAATCAAAACCTGATAAAATGGATGATTCTTTAAAAAGAATTAAACTCCGGGGAAAAGAAATATGGATGGTAAAGCTTGCAGACAGAATTTCAAATATGAAAAAACCGCCTGATCACTGGTCTTATGAAAAAAGAATTCTTTATAAAGAAGAATCAGAAAAAATTTTAAACGAACTTAAATCTTCAAGCAGATATCTGTCCAAAAGGCTTGAATTAAAAATAGAAAATTACTTAAAATACTGCAGCTGAAATATATAAAGTCTTATAAAACTAAAATATTCAAAAATCAGATTTAAATATTATGAGGAAAGTTTAATATATACATAACCTCCACCTGCAAATCCCCGGCTGCGGAAAAAAATATTGTATTTATCAGACATTCCTTTAAAAAATCTGTCAAAACTTATTGTATAATTATTTTTTACTGTATAATCTACATCAAGAATTAATACTCTGCCTGTTTCAGGATCATAACCCCCTACAGGTGATATATGCGGGATTTCAAGTGAAGGAATAAATATACCCTGGTTAAAATGTGCAACAATTAATCCTTTTCCTGAACTTTCAAATTCTTCCAGTCTTTTTTTAAGCTTTTTTTCTTCTGATTTCGATTTATTTACAGCATAAACAGTTTCAACAGACTCATAAGGTATTTTATATATATCAAAGCTCTCTTTTAAGACGCTGCAAAGCAAATCAAGTGTAAGTCCCCTTCTGCCGTTATGTCCGCCAGGAGACATTCTTTCCTTCCAAAAACCGGTTCTTACATTATCCAGAATTTCCTTTTGTGTTACTTTATGAAAACTGTCTCCAAACAAATAACTTCCGGCTGCATTAACAACAGAAACCACAGACGCAACTGAACATGAGGCTTCATTAAACTGTTTTTCCTGATTTTGAATAAGTTTCTTTTTTAAAAGGTTATCATGCAGAGTTTCTGCATATTTTATGTAAAAAGGTTTATTTATTCCAAAGGGACCGGTTTTAGTAATTTTCAAAAAACCGTATTTCAGATAAAGTGAAGACCATACAAAATTTCTTATAATTTTATTCATTTAAAACTTTTCTTATAGATTAATATTAAAATTTTATAACATTCTAATATGCTGGTCTTGATTAATAAAGAAAAAATAATTAAAGCATAAATTATTTTTGATAAAAAAACGGAGAGATCATGAATTTAGGCGAAATAATAGAGCTTTCAAAGAAAAAGTCGGAAGAAAAACTAAGAGAAGCCAGAGAACAGCTTCGACTTCCTTTTTTTACAGATAAAAACCATAAAAACTGGAATAAAGCTTCTAAAAAAATTGTAGTAATCGGAAGCGGAATAGGCGGAATGGCCTCAGGTGCTCTTTTTGCAGCACTTGGACACAAAGTAAGTGTCCTTGAGATGAATAAAGACTATATAGGAGGACACGGAAGGTGTCTTAAAATAAACGGACTCAGCTTTTCCATGGGACCTCAGTATGTTTGGGAATTTGGTAAAGGAGAGCTTGGAGACAGATTTCTCGAATTTACGGGAATTAAAGAATCAAACAGGTTTATTCACATGAACAAAAACGGATTTGAGCATCTTTTCATAGGAAACAGAAATACTGACCCCAATTCTTTTTTTGTAAATTTTAAAGTTCCCATGGGACTTCCGAAGTTCAGAGATGAACTTATTAAACTTTTCCCTGATGAAGAAGCAAGCTTAAGAGAATGTTTTGAAGATATGATATTAATTTTTGAAACTTTTAAAGCATTTTTCAGAAGAAACTCAGCAAGTGAAGGAAGGTTCCTTCATGCCACAAAATTTTTACTGGCAGGAAATGTTAATATGTCTATGAAACTAAAACTTGGAAAAACTATATATCTGAGTCTTGAGGAATTTTTTAATCAATACGGTTTAAGTCCTGTTGTAAAAAGAATTTTATACGGTCACAGTGGTATTTTTGCTGAAAATGAATCAGAAATGTCTGCAATTGCTTATATTGTAGGTACAGGTAATTACCATGAAGGTGCATGGTACCCTGAAAACGGTTTTGATCATTTTTTTGATTCCATGGCTTCAGTTATAAAAAAAAACAACGGTTCTGTAGAAAAAAACAAAAAAGTTGTAAAGCTTATCACTGAAAACGACCAGGTTGTTAAAGCTGTATGCGAAGACGAATCTGAATATAAATGCCATGCAGTCTTTTCTGATATCTCTCCAAGACTTACCAATTCTCTTTTTGATAATAAGCAGTATAAATATGAATACGATTATTCTCCTTCAAATTCCATACCCACCTGTTGTATCGGCTTAAAACCCGGTTGCCCGGGGATAGAAGAACTAAAAGGACGAAATTTCTGGTGGCAGAAAGGGCATAAAATCGATTATAAAAAACCTGACGTACTTGCAAAGCCCCAGATGCTTTTTATAGCTTCACCTACAGCAAACGGTTTTGGGAGGAATAATAATACTGGTAATGAAGGTCTAGTGGTATTCTGCCCGGGAAATTTTGAACAGGAAAATAATATTCATGAAGCTGGTGAAAATTCTGTAAAAGAATTCAAAAACATACTTGCTGAGCATATAACTGAAATACTGGAACAAAATATTTTCCCCGGAATAAAAGATTACATCTTATTTACAGAAATAATCTCATCAGTTGATATACAAAAAGATACTGCAGGAGAAATGGGGAATGCTTACGGAAGAAGGCTTTCTGTAAACGAAGTTTTAAAAGGGCCTGTTAAGGAAGAATTTCTGCCGTCTAACCTTTACAATGTTTCAGCCTCAAAAAATTCCC
>Ga0136557_1000493_pt1 | contig 29470 bp, 22 predicted proteins | sample AntRauTorckE6832_FD_104796 | JGI IMG/M metagenome (GOLD analysis project Ga0136557, IMG submission 104796) | Saline lake microbial communities from Rauer Islands, Antarctica - Metagenome Torckler E6 #832 | ecosystem: Environmental > Aquatic > Non-marine Saline and Alkaline > Saline | place...
AACGAGATTACGGCAAACGATCTACCCGAAGAGTGCCTGAGCGGCCCTGATATCGCGGTGGAATACGCCGGGGCACATGAGCGTAACGCCGAATGCAGTCCATTACTGGCACGCCTGCAGGAATACCGTTGGAATGTCTCTGAAGTGGCACGTTCCTATGGCGTGTCACGTCCCACTATCTATCGATGGATGGAGCATCAGGCTATAGAGGCACCCAGATTTCTTGGTAAGCGATGAAGCCGGTAAGTTTTTGGGAAGTACGGAGGAGCTGACTTGACCATGCTCACTCACAGGGTTGACGATAAATAAACCCACGCATGAGGAGCCCCTATGCTAAAGCGACCTCCGCGCCAAACACAGACTCTGGTCGCAACTCTCGACGACCTCGCGACGTTAGCAGACTATTCCTTCATGGACACGCTCAATTGCGATCCTGAAGGTAAAGCGAGCGGCGCCGACCACGCGCCACGACAAGTCTTCTCGGGCCATTATGTTCCGGTCAATCCCACGCCAATCGAAAACCCGGAATACGTCGCGCACGGCAAACACCTGTTTCGCGAACTGGGCTTGGCCGACAGCCTGACGCAGTCGGACGACTTCGTCCGCCTGTTCTCCGGCGATTTATCGCATGTTCCGGAGCCGATGCGCAAAACCGGCTGGGCGTGTGGCTACGCACTGTCTATCTACGGCAACGAATACACTCAGCAATGCCCGTTCCAGACCGGCAACGGATACGGCGATGGTCGCGCTATTTCGGTGCTTGAGGCCGTCATCAACGGTCAGCGCTGGGAAATGCAGCTAAAAGGGGCAGGGCGAACGCCCTATTGCCGCGGAGCGGACGGTCGGGCCGTTCTGCGGTCCAGTGTCCGGGAGTTCCTGGCACAGGAGCACATGCACGCGCTCGGTGTGCCCACGTCACGATCTCTGAGCCTGTACGTGTCGAAAACCGAAAAAGTCAGGCGCCCGTGGTATTCGGAGGGTTCACGCTCAATCGATCCGGATGTGCTGATATCCGAGCCAGTTGCCATCTCCACGCGGGTTGCACCTCATTCGTTCGGGTAGGGCAGCTCGAACTCTTTAGTCGTCGTGCCCGCAAGCAGGAACACCCGCAGGCGATGGAAGAGCTCGAAAAGATCGTCCTGCACCTGATTGATCGTGAGTACGATGACGTAATCGACCAGCAACTGACCACCGCCGCAAAAGTGGTGCTGCTTGCACATGAGTTCCGCACTCGATTGACGTCGCTTGTGGCGAACTGGATCCGTGTTGGCTACTGCCAGGGTAACTTCAACAGTGACAACTGCGCGGCCGGCGGCTTCACCCTCGATTATGGTCCGTTTGGATTCTGCGATGCGTTTGATCCGCAGTTCCAGCCCTGGACCGGTGGCGGGCAACACTTTTCGTTCCTCAACCAACCAGCGGCGGCAGAACGCAATTTCCACTCGTTTTGTTCGGCGGTACGGCCGTTGTTGGCAGGGCATCAGGATTGTCTGCGGCAACTCGATGAAATTCAAAATGAGTTTCCAAAGGTGATGCAGGGGCAAATGGAGCAGATGTGGGCGGCCAAACTTGGCCTTGACGCCTTTGACGCGGACTTGTTCAGGGAGCTCGCAACGCTGATGATGCAAACGCCTGTTGATTACACCCTGTTTTTCCGGGAACTCTCGTTGGTGCCTGACGACATTGAGCCACTCAAGAAAAGCTTCTACAAAGGCCCGACGTATGAAGCGGACCCCGAAGGGATGGACAAGCGCTGGTCCGCGTGGCTCACAAGCTGGAAATCGATGACTCGACCTGGTTCTCCTGAGCAGCTTTCCAGCCAGATGAAGCTCGTCAACCCGAAATACAGTTTAAGGGAATGGTTTGTTGTGCCTGCCTATCAGCAAGCGGCAGCGGGAAACTACGCGTTGCTACGGGAACTGCAGGAAGTCATGACCCAGCCATACGCCGAGCAATCGAAGGACGTGGAGGAGAAATACTACCGGCTGAAGCCGCTCGAGCTCTTTGCGGTAGGTGGATCGTCACACTACAGCTGCTCGTCGTAGCCGGTACTCAACCGTCGGCGTCGACGCCTGGTGACTGCAGGCAGCGTTCAAGATCCGGATAGAGCCAGGTCAGATTGGTCAGACAGTCGGTCTGCTGTCTAAGGACTGCATCCGGCGTTTGTTGTAGGATTCCGGGTTTGAAATCCACAAGCGCGCATCTGCTCGCTCATATTTGTTCTCAGAGATTGTATGAAACCGGAACTCAATTCCCCTGTTTTCCTTTGGGCTGCGGTCTTGTCTGCAGTCTTTATGGGGACCATCGGCGCCATTTCCGTTTACTCAGGCGCAGGCGCCGAGACAGTGACTTTCTATCGTCTTTTCATCGGGGCGATTCTCATGGCGGTTTATCTGTTTGCCAGCGGGCAGCGCAACAAGGTGTTTATGTGGCCCGGTACCAAAGTGCTGGTTACCGGCGCTTTCCTCGCGGGTTTTGTCCTGTTTTACGTCCTGGCCATGGGTTATACCAGCATGGCTAACGCGGTAATGGTGATTTATCTGGCGCCGGTAACCGCATCGGTTGTGGCGCATTTCTTACTGGGCGAGCGCCTGACACTGGCAAGTGTCGGGTTGATCGGCTTTGCGTTACTGGGCTTCGCCATGATAATGGAGTTCAATTTTAATCTCAGCGGCCGGGAAGATGAGGCCATTGGTCTGTTTTACGCAAGCTGTGCCATGCTGTGCTACGCAGCCTTCATGCTGACCAATCGGACCATTGACGATCGTATTCATGTACTGAGCCGCAGCGGTTATCAAATGCTGGCCGGAGCGCTATGCATGCTGCCTTTGATGTTGATGGAGGGCGAGAGCATCGCAATAGGGCAGTGGGGTTGGCTGGTTGCAGCCGGCGTGGTACCGGGTTTTCTGGCCATCATGCTGGCCGTTATCTCGTTGAGAGCATTGCCGGCTGCGACATTCGGGACTCTCGCTTATCTGGAGCCGATCACGGTGGTAGCGCTTGCCTGGGTGCTTTTCGACCAGACTCTGACCGGGTTGCAGTTATCCGGGTGCGTTCTCATTATTCTGTCAGGGATTGCCCAGGCTTGGCTGTCGACCAAAATAGCCCGTCGGGCTGAAAAACTATTGAACCGTGATCATGATGTCCAATACTCCTAAATATTGGACATTATGGAGAGTGCAAATAATTCAATGCTCTACAGCCATTTTCCAGAAACGGCTTTAGCTATGCGCTTGGTTCAATCGAGCCATTGATCAGGGATTAAACGAGCGCACCGCGCCTCTGGCCAGGGCGCTAATGCGTGTGCAGGACCAGCTGACGTGGCGATATGGCTACGAGCGAATGCGTCCGGGTTTGGCTCGCAAATACGCGTACGCTGAATTACTAGGCCCGAACGGTCCAGTAATCAGCGAAAATTTAATTCTGGGGGTGGTGTTGTTTGCGCCCAAATGTACATACCCCGAACATAGCCATGACGGCATCAGTGAGTCCTATATTTGCATCAGCGGGTCGATTTCAGACAGCAACTACAGCGTGTTCTCGCCGGGTTCGCTGTTGTTCAATCCTCCGAAAAGGGCGCATCGGATGACAACTGGCGATTTCGAGCCAACCTTGCTTGCATATGCCTGGACCGGAAAGCCTGAAAAGCTGGCGAACCAAAAAATGGACTTTTCTGTAAAGAAGTAGCTGGCGGGGTGGTCGCAATTCGGCATGCTTCGGGGCGGAAGACAATCTACTCGTCGGTGTAACGGAGCGCTTCATGACATTATCTCCTGCGAGGTGCCCGATCATCCCGGATTTTCCAGTTTTAAATAGGCCGGAATTCTGGGGGCAGATCAGCTCACCCAAGGATAGACTCAAAATTGTGCTTTGCGTGGTCGGTGTTTTAGGAAGGGTGGACTTCCCCGGTACGCATGACATCCGCGTCCCTTAAAAAAGAGGCCTTACGAACTGGTCCTGAACGTTCGCTTTGCGACCTCTGAATTATTCGAAGAACTAGTCGACTTTGTTAGAAAGCGATGGCGATATCCGGTTAACAGTCGTTGGTCACATAGGTGATTGTGGGCGATGCACCTGGGGAGGCGGCGCGGTCGTAACGAAGATAACAATTGGTGTTTTCTATCGCGTTGCGGTTGACCTTACCTCCAGACAATGCCCAAGGTCGTCTTATCGGAAAAGGTATGAAAGCGTCAAAAGGTGGGCTGGCTGTCGAGACTCGGTCCATTGAACCAAAACAACGCTCACTATTGACCCGTCTATAACTTCATAGTTTACCTTCTATCTCTCGAAGCAAAGTTGGGGGTGTCATGTATCGAATCTCAGAGCTGGCTGCACAGCTCAGTCTATCCCGATCAACTTTGCTGTATTACGAAAAAAAAAGGGCTGATCACTAGCAAGCGTCAGTCGAACGGATATCGATTTTATGGGGAAAAGGACCTGCAGCGGCTTCGACTACTGCAACAGCTACAAGCCGGAGGGCTGAGCCTCCAAGAGTGCAAGGAGTGCCTCGATGGCAAGCTCAACAAAAACACGTTGCAAAGCCGATTGGTGCAATTGAATGCTGAGATCGAAGCAAAGCAGAAAGCTAAACGCCTGCTTGCCGCACTGCTCGGTAATGGCTCGTTGCGGTCTTGGCACGAGGTAACTGACAGGCTCGCCCCCGATGCTTACTTGGATTGGATTAAACAGCAAGGCTTCGATGAACGGCAAGCCCTGCACTTGAAATGGTTATCTAAAGATATGAATGAACATGATCAATACATGGCCGACTTCATGGTCATTTTTCAGGGCCTTAACCGCTGGGGACCAGGTTCTGAAGAAGATACTCTCAAAGCTCTGGCGCGAGTGCCTATTGTACCAACCCAAGTGGTTGATATTGGCTGTGGCAAGGGCCTTGCTACCCTCATACTTGCCGAAAATACTCAGGCTCAGGTCATTGCCATAGACAATGAAGCAAGCGCACTAGAGGAGTTAAACCAACGGCTTGTCGCACAAGGCCTTCAAGACCGAGTGAGAACCGAATGCGCAAGTATGACTGATTTGCCATTCCAGGCTAGCAGCTTCGATCTCATCTGGGCAGAAGCTTCGGCCTACGTTATGGGATTTGAGAAAGCGCTTAAAACTTGGAAAAAACTCTTGAAGCCAAAAGGCTGCATCGTGGTGAATGATTTGGTTTGGCTGACAGACAGGCCAAGTCAGACGGCTGTGGAATTCTGGCATCAAGAATATCCTGACATCCAATCAGTTTCTTTACGTAAGCAACAAATCCGGCGGGCGGGATACACGGTGATTGATCATTTTTCCCTGAGCCAGCATGCATGGGCAAATTATTATGAACCTTTGCGGTCACGCCTCAATGAGTTGAAGCATCAGATGGCAGGATCGACGGCACTGAAAGACAATGATCGAGAAATTAGAATTATTGACCAGTATCTCGGTGAGTTTGGTTATGAAATGTTCATCTTGCAGGTCGATTAGAATGAGCGGCTTTCTCCATCTCGAATTCTCCTGGATGTCTTATGGGCATTGGACGACCACACAAAGTACTAAACTCCCGCCGACGTATATCAGTGACTTACCCGCCAACATCCACACAAAGTGCTAAACAACCTTAAAGTAGATTCGAGAATAGGGCGCTCATTCCGGTTTCCACACAAAGTGCTAAATTCGGCGTCCGACTCGGAGTTCGGAATAGTCTCGTTGGAATGGTGACCTGCTCCCAACTTTCTAATCCATCGTGATCTTAGTAATGTCCATCACTGATACGACGCCTACATTGCAGCTAAAAGTGCAAAGAGCTCGCCTTCACTTGATGGTTGGAGGCGTATCGGATATTTCCTTTGCTTTTGTGCGCCATTTCAGCCGAACCTCCACTTCCTGTTTGTCACCTTCATCGCTTGCCCGAACCGAAACCTGCAGCAAACTCTTTGGCGACAGCACCAGCTCACCGTCGCTTTCCTGGAATTCCAGCTTGCCCTTTTTCACTGCCTTGGCAAGCGTCTCAAGCAGCTCTTTGGTGGATTGGCGGTCCAGCAGTGAATCGTGACTGAACTTGGTTCTGGATTTCATTTACGAGGCTCCTGGAGTCGACCTTGCCGGTCGGGTTTAAATACTTTTGCGCGCGGGTGATCGCAGCTGATGCCGACAACGCCTCGGTTTCTATCAATCAGCGTGACACCGACGCCTACGCCGTCAAGTCCTTCCCGGGCTCTGGAGTGGGCATCGAGAGTGATGTCTGCCTCAATGTGGATCAGGCCATTTTTCAGGGCAATGCGTTGTCCACCGTGCTGATTGACGTGGCCATGAACCAGCACCCGGATGCCCGCCTGTTTGGTGGCTTTCGTGCCACGGGGTGTCAGCGGTAAGTCGGCATCTCGGTACTTGGTTCTGAAGGTGTTCGCCAGTGGGCTGTAGTAGAAGTTGAACAGGTTTTGTGTCATCAGGTTTTTCTTGAACGCCTTGTTTGCGTGTTTGATGCCCCGTTTGGCCAACAGATGCGCCATGTGGTCGTCCAGACCCGCGTGCAGGAAGAGAAAAGACCCCCGTTGCTTGATGAGTCGCATTTTCTTGAAGAACCAGCTGAATTCGCCCGATTTTTTCAGGAACAAAGAGTGGCATTTCAGGGAGGCCGCGTACACTTGTTGCAGGGTTAGGCCAGCATCCGCGCAGTGCTGCTCAAAGCTCTGGATTTTGGTCTCCATTTTGGACATTTCCCGGTCGATGCCCTCAGCGGTAAGAAACCCTGCGGCGTAAAACGGGAAACTCTCGAACCAGTCGTCATCTGGAAACAGCGCTTTGCGACAGTCGTCTTCGGAGGGGATGCCTTTCTGCCACCGCGAGTTGGAGAGGTACTGATCGAAAACCTCCCTGAACAGCGGGACGACCTTGCGCCCCATGCGAACGAACAGATGCTGGCTTCCGATGTCGTTGTCACGGTCCAGTGACAACAGACCCATCAGTAGTCGCAGGTCATGGTTACCGGCGAGCAGGGTGACCTTTGCTTTCAGGCGATATAGGTGGGCCACGCTTCTCAACAACGCAAGGTTGCTCGGCCCTTTGTCCAGGCAATCACCACCCACAATTATCTCAGCGGTTTTACCAAACTTGGTCAGTTTGAATTCGCACTGGTGCATGCCGTGCCGTTCAACGGCCCCCGACGCGACCAGGGAGGCTTCGAAGGCATCAGCGTCCGCATGCGGGTCAGAGACAAAAACAACGGGTCGTTTGGGCCATGAGAAACTGCGCTTTTTTGAGTGCTTCAGGAAAAGGTCCAGAGCCTCGCTGCTGTTGGCTGAGTTTTCATCCGTCGGCCAGGGTTCCCACTCGGTTGGCAGGCGAATAAGTATCTCGCTGTGGTAAGGCTTTGCATTGATTTGCGGGATAAATGTCAGCGAAGGCATAGCGTACGTCTCTAATCGATGGGATCTACTGACCGGCGCTGTTTCCAGTTTCCATACAATCGCGTCCAGCCTTCGTCCTGTTTTTGAAATACTACCGGATGGCCATAAAACATGCTCAAGCGCCGGATGTCATCAAATTCGATAAGGTTCAGGTGATAGCAGGCGTGTCGAATGGACGCGCCGTGACCAACAACCAGTTGGATCTCTTTTACCGGGTCAGAAAGGGGAAGTGTCGCTAAATGCTCGGCAACCCGTTCACCTGCCTCCAGGAGAGATTCTGCGCCGTCGAACGGCAGCTTGAAATCGCTCTGGGATTTCCAGCCCGACGGCAGTGGATCGACTCTCGGGTCTAACTCGGCGATACGCTCTATTTCACTGACCGTCAGGTTGGCTACGGCGCCGACACTTCGCTCGCAGAGCGCCGAAAAACACCGTGAACTGGCCGGTTCTTTGAACAAGGCTCGCAGTTCCTCACGAAAGATTTCTGCCGTCTGCCAGGCACGGAGCAGGGTAGAACAGTGAATGTCCGGTTTGAGTATGAAACCGGACTCCGTGAGCCAGGCCCCAAATTGTTGCGCCTGACGCCGAACCTCGTCAGCACCCTGTTCGGTGAGGGCGTACGGTTGCAGCGCACTCGGCGTCTCTGGCAATTGGTGATAGGCGCCATGCCGGACAAGAGCGAGGGCCGTCATAAGACCTGGCCATGTTCACGTAATTGCTCAATGGCCTGGTCAAAGTCGACAGCGCCGCTCAGTCGCCACACCTTTACGCCTTGCAGATTCTGGCGATAGACTTCAGCCGATTCAGTGCTCTCGGGTGGGAACTGCCCCTCCGAATCCTGATAGAACGGGCCCGGACTTTTCCTGAGCCCATCCAGAGCTTGTGGGTTCTGATCAACGTCGATCGGGGTCAAGGCCGTAGGCTCTGAAGAAGCGAGAGACCAATCCAGTAGGATCAGGTGCTCAAGGACGCCGTCGAGGTCCGACTTGCCGTCTCCATAAACGTTCGGAATCAGGACATCGTACTTTTGCTCGATGTCCCACAAGTCCTCACGGCTGAGCTTCTCGAATTCGGCTCGCTCCTCAGCAGGCATGATGGACGACAAGCGGTCTGAATTGATCAAGGTACCGGGGTTTACCCGCGGATGTTTGGCCAGGCCCAGAACGTGTACGCGCGCAGCATCACCAAGCATTTTGGGCCGGAACAATATCCGGTCGTTGGACAGGAAACGGGTGCCCTCGACCTCCAAGGCCCGGAGCATCAGTGTCGATTTGCCACCGCCTGAACTGGCGGCAATGGCGATGACCTTTCCGTCCACGCTAAAAGCCGCAGCATGGCCCAGCAGATACCCCCGGCGTTGGTAATGGTTCAGGAACTGGTTATTGATGAAGTTGACCACCTGCGGGAGATTCCCTTTGAGATCACCAAACACCATGGGTTCGGTCAGCGACTGGAACATCACCATCCCGGTGCGGACCTTGTGTATCCATCGTCCGGTCTCGGTGTCTATATAGGCTTCTTTCAATCCTAGCGGACTGCTCTTGGCCCTCTTAACGGGCGCCCACTCGACTGCGTTGGTGTCCAGCGATTGATTACTCAGGTAGATATCGAGGCAAGGGCCGGAAGAGTAGGCGTCGGCCAGACCGGCGTAGTAGCTCGCAACGAGTGCAAGAACGTCGGCGCTGTCAGCCAAGACTCTGAAGGTCACCCCACGAAAAGACAGAAGCAGGGTCTCCGTGCATCGGGTTTTCGATTCTGCCATCTGAGAGTGGCTAATGGGGCTGTTCATTTCTCGTGTTCTACCTCTTTGAGGACATAAGCGCATAGCTTCTTGGCTGCGTCAATGCCGCAGCCCTTCAAGGCGCCACTGAAACCGCCAAAGGCGGAGACCTCGAACACGACCGGGCCTTCGTCGGTGAGAGCAATATCGACTGTGGTAAAGGTGAGATCGAAACAGGCCTGGGCCTTTCTGCCAAGCTCAATCAGTTCTGGGCTGGCGTCATACTGCTGGTATTTGCCACCGCTGTTGATCGTGGTGTTCCATGCGTTGCTGTCGCCGACTCGGGCATAGGTGCAGAGATACTCGCCACCGAGAAACACCATGCCCAGATCCTGGCCACCGAGGTTCACAAATTTTTGCAGATAGAACAGCCCGTGCTCGGATCTGAAGGCTAGCAGTTTGTCTCGATTCAGTTCCGTTGAATCCGCAGAATCCAGGACCACCATTCCGCGGGCTTTTGTTGAATAGAGCGGCTTCAGGATAGCCTTGCCATACGCGTGGATCGCCTCGAGCGCTGCCTCAACATTTTCTGTGATGCGGGTCGGTGGCAGTGGCACACCGCCTCTGGCAAGGGCGGACGTGCCCTCAAACCGGTTGATCAGGTGGCCCACCTGGTCCGGGCGGCTGAAACATCGCACGCCGTCTGATTCCAGGTTTCTGAGCATGCGAATTCGATCATCGGCAGCGGGTGAATAGATCTCGCTGATTTTTTTTATGATGATGCCGTCAAGCTCATTCAACACCAGGCCCTGGTAGCTCAGCAAACCCGTTTCAAGCTCCATGACAACGTCGGCCATGTCGATCACACATCGAAACCCTGTGAGATCCTCGAGGTGATCAGCAAGAACCTCAGTTGACCATTTTCCGGGTGTTCCGATGACACCTATCCGCTTGTTACTCACTGAACAGTTCCTCCAGGGGAAGCTTGTATTTCTCGAGTTTGTCTTCGGCCAGCAGGGCAACTGTTTCAAGCAGGTAATTTGCCCGGAATGCCAGCTTTCTGGCAAAAACCTCGTCGTAAATGAATCGGGTAGACGTTGCGAAGGAACGCGCCAAGGCAATCGCAATGCGGGCGTCGAATCCCAGGTCACCGTTGCTCTGGGCAAAGCGTCGAGCAAACTGGTGGAGTTGTTTGATCAGGCTCATCATTTTTGCCCGGGCCGCCGGTTCCATCACGGGCAATCGGTAGATCGAGACCATCAACACTGAGATATCTTGCACATAGTCTGAATAGGATGCCCGGTGCAGATCGATGAAATAAATGCGGTCTTCGATTTCGTCGTAGATCAGATTATCAACGTTAAAATCGCCGTGGATCAGCACACAGAACGGTGGATTCACCCGCTTCTCAATGCTGCTGACTTTCTGAGTCAGTTCGTTGAAGTCCGGGCGTGACATACCACAGATGGATTGAAAACCGGTGAACAGGGCTGGGTGGGTTTGTCGGGTTTCCGGCATGCGCTTGGTTAACTGCCGCATATACTCGGGCTCCGCGCGCTCCCCGGTCCAGGAGCTTTTCCAGATTTTCTTCTGCGTCTTGCCCAGTTTACTGACCAACAGGCGCGCGCTCTCCCATTGCCCATTCAGAATCATGGATTCAAGGGTCCTGCCGGGCAAATGCTCAATTACCATCGAGCCCAATTCCTGTCCGTGCTCAACATCATGGGATATCACCGAGGGCGCGACCTTGGGAAACACCTTGTTCCACTTGTCGACACCGGAGAGCTCTTCCAGAACTTTATCGGCCTGGCCTTCCTTATACACTGCCATGACTTCGCTGGAGGCGTCGTGTTCAGCCTTAAGGGCCGCAATGGTGCTGCCACTGCGCGTGAGGGCCAGCCGCTCTACACCGAAGGAGCCGGGTTCCTCATTAAAAGTGTGGGCGGCATTTCTCAATTGCTTGTAGTTCTGCAGCCTGACGGCAGGTCCGAAATTCGCGGCCAGTAGGGCATCGGCAATGTCCGAGAGGAGGTGCACCATGCGCCGAAGTTGGAATTGCAGCACCTGGCAGGGGCCGGTTTGTGATGCCTCGACGGCAGTGTCGGAGGCCTGAAGCTCCCGGCTTGCGTGAATTTTTGACGCGCGTCGACCAAGCTTCAGCCCTTGTCTGGTATTGGCGTCTTCAGGATTGATGATGACCAGAACCAGGGATTTGCGAATACGACGGAGGAGCTTGCCGTAGCTCTTCAGCCGTTTTTCCGGCAGAACTTGCAATGCGTCTACCTGGGTGAACTCGAGGCAGGCCTGGCCAAGTTGATCCAGCAAGCGGGCCAGGCGCTCGAGAGACTTCGATTGCTGAAAAGCCCGGCCTTCTACTTTGCGTCTGTGAACATCCTGGGCGACCGCCAGCTCCACTTTTTCCTGCAACGTTTTTCTGTAACCCTTCCGGTTCAGCAGACGATGGGCAGTGGCTTCGTTGGGATGAGTCACATAAACTTCAGCCAGCCTGCAGTGGTTTTCCACTTCAAACCTCAGAAAGTAGAGATGTTCAAGAATCGACGCGTTGATAGTTCGCCTACCTTTTAACCTTTAGCGGTGTTGTTGAATGGCAAAAAATCGTTTTACTTTGTCCACTCTCAGTTTGCCTCGGTGCTTCACCAAAGGTAAGGATCTCCGCCTGGCCCGTTATCGAAAAGCACCCGAACTCGGCCCAAAGATTCTTTTCTTTAGCGGCGGGACGGCGCTGAGAAGTTTCTCTGAGGTGTTGGGCAACTACACCCACAACTCGATTCATCTTGTCACACCTTTTGACTCGGGTGGTAGTTCCGCGGAGCTGCGCAAGGCATTCGCCATGCCCGCCGTTGGCGATTTGCGTGCGCGCCTCCTGGCGCTTGCTGACGATTCGGTAAAGGGCCACCCGGAAATTGCCGCACTTTTCTCTCACCGGCTTGAGACAACTAAAAGCAAGGCCTCGTTAAAGGCCAGCCTGAGAGCATTGATCGATGGCAAGCACCCGTTGTTGAAGGCGATATCTGAACCCATGCGGTCGTTGATTCAAAGCTACCTGGCTGAAGTTCAGGGCCAGATGCCCGCCAGTTTCGATTTGTCAGGGGCCAGTATTGGCAACCTGATTCTTACCGGTGGCTACCTCATTCATAATCGATCGCTCGATCCGATTGCGTTTCTGTTTGGGGAGCTGATCAATACGCGAGGTATCGTTCGCACCACGACTGACGCCGATCTTCAACTTGAAGTTCTTCTGGAGAACGGCCGCAAGGTTACCGGCCAGCATCGGTTCACCGGAAAGGAAACCGCCGAGATTGATTCGCCGATCAAATCCATCAAGCTTTCCGGCGAAGCCGACGATGTCGAAACCCTTGATGCATCGAAGGTCTGCAAGGAAACCCGCCAACTGATCGATTCGGCAGAGCTCATCGTTTTTCCGCCAGGGAGTTTTTACAGCAGTATTGTTGCAAATCTGTTGCCGAAAGGGGTTTCGAAAGCGATCAATAAAAACCCCGCGCCACGGGTTTATGTACCAAGCCTGGGCACAGATCTGGAGACGCTGGGAATGACGCTGGTCGATCAGATCAACGTGCTGACCCGTCATTTGTCGCACAAAACCAGACACGACAACCATGGGCGCGCTCTGATCGACTTCCTGCTGTTTGACTCCCAATTGACCGAGATCTCAGCAAGCCAGGCTGATCAGATCACCCATGCGCTGGGCGTGCAGTTGGTGGATGTTGACCTTGCTGCACCGTCTTCCGGGTCTGACCGTTACGACGACGTGAAACTGGCCGAGGCGTTACTCTCGCTGACCTGAGTGAATCCCGGGGCGAAAATGCCGCCTACACTCGGTCCGACTTAATTAAGTAGCCCTTTTCTGTTCGTGACCACCACCACAACTGCGCATAATGTATATTATGTTAAAAGCAGTATAGCAACAGATACACCGAACCACGCAAGACACCCCTTTTGTTGCGGATCCCGGCTACCCCGAGTATCCTGACGCGGTTTCTTCGTAGTCGACTCGAGCGCATACCTTGAGAAACCTGAGTCCCGTCGTTTTTATAGTAAGTGCCATGTTCGTACTGCTCAGTATGTTCATGACGCTACCAGTCCTGCTTCTGATGGGCGATCCAGGTGGGTCGCCTAATTCGATGGCCTTTGCAAAATCCGCAGCCATTGTTTGCGGCCTGGGTATTCTGGGGCTGGCGTCTACGTATCGAAATATGATCGATCTGAAGCCCCGCTACATGTTCGTTTTGACGGTTTCCAGCTGGTTCATTATCGCTCTGCTCTCCGCGTTACCTTTTTACCTCAGCGACAACAACATTTCAGCGGCTGATGCCGTTTTTGAAGGCACGTCGGGAATAACCACCACTGGCGCTACTGTGCTCAGCGGCCTGGATTCCATGGACCGGGATTTACTGCTCTGGCGCTCCATTCTGCAATGGCTTGGCGGCATCGGTATTATCGGCATGTTCGTTGCGGTTCTGCCGTTTCTCCGTGTCGGCGGCATGCGTTTGTTTGCCACCGAGTCTTCCGAATGGACCGAAAAAGGTCTGCCCCGAATGAAAACCCTCAGCCGGGGGCTTTTGTTTGTTTATTTGATTTTCACAATAATCGCAGTGGTAACCTATCGCCTGTCTGGTATGAGCCTGTTTGATGCTTTCAACCACGGCCTGACCAGCATTGCCACCGGTGGTTTCTCGACATCTGATCAGTCAATGGGCAAGTTCAGTGACCTGATCCTGATGGAATCCACGTTCTTCATGATTATCGGCAGCCTGCCGTTTTTCCTGTTCGTTCGGGAGTTACATGGTCAGCACGGCGTACTGTTTCGTGACAAGCAGGTGCGGCTTTTTCTGACCATCCTGTTTCTGGTTCCGGCATTGCTGACGCTTTACCGCTGGTGGGTATCGCCGGTGCCGTTTGATCCCCTGCACAATTATGCCGCCACGCTGTTCAATGTAACGTCCATCGTGACAACAACCGGTTACGCCTCCGAGGATTACTCGGCCTGGGGACCGCTTGCCTTTGTGGTGTTCTTCTTCCTGATGTTCGTGGGTGGTTGTTCCGGCTCTACTGCCGGCGGTATGAAGATATTCCGTTTCCAGCTGTCGCTGATCATTCTGCGTGAGCAGTTGATGCGTCTCTTACACCCGCGCGCGGTGTTTACCCGAAACTATAATGGCCGGTCAGTGAGTGACGAAATCATTTCCTCAATGATCGCCTACACCTTCATTTTCCTGCTGTGCCTGTTAATTATCACCACGTTATTGGCATCTCTTGAGCTGGATTTCATAACGGCACTGTCTGGCGCCCTCACCTCTTTGACCAACGTTGGTCCGGGGCTGGGTGAGATCATCGGGCCAGCCGGGAACTTCTCGTCATTGCCGGATGCTGCCAAGTGGATTCTCTCGGTGGGCATGCTGATGGGGCGTCTGGAAATTCTGAGCGTGGTGATTGTGCTTTCGCCGGCCTTCTGGCGGCACTAAAAAAGAGCTGTTAGTGCACCACCTGAACCCGGGAGGGTGGCTTCACAGCTGGCTCAACCGTCAGTGCGCGGTATAACCACCGTCAATTACCAGTTCACTGCCGGTCATGAACTTCGATTCGTCCGAGGCCAGGAATACAACGCCCCAGGCGATGTCGTCCGGCTCCCCCATATGCCCGACCGGGTGAAGGTCTGCCGTGGCCTGCCTTGCCACTTCCGGATCCTGGCCCGTGGTCTTCAGGTGCTCTTCTACTAACGGTGTCCAGATAAATCCCGGGTGAACCGAGTTCACGCGGATACTTTCTTTGGCGTAGGTCATGGCATCGGTTTTGGTCATCAGTCGCACCGCACCTTTAGAGGCATGATACGGGGGCAGATCGGGTGCGCTGACCAGCCCGTAGATGGATGACAGGTTAATAATGCTTCCGCCGCCGGCGCTCCTCATGTGAGGAATAACGTGCTTGGTGCAAAAGAAGACACCTTTCACGTTAATGTCCTGAACCTTGTCCCATTCGGCTTCGGTGATTTCGTGGGTTGGCTTGTTAACACCCGCAATACCGGCATTATTCACAATAACGTCCAGCTTGCCGAAGTGATCGGCAACACCATCGAGCGCTTCTTTTACCTGGGCTTCGTCCGAAACATCGCAATGCCAGTACGCGACCTTATAGCCTTTGGCAGAGAGCTCCGTTGCCAACGCGTTGCCTTCGTCGTCGAGTATATCCAGGATGCCAACGGCTGCGCCTTCCTCCAACATGCGCTCCACCGTGGCCTTGCCGATACCCAGGGTTCCGCCGGTTACGGCTGCTACCTTGCCTGCTAATCTAGCCATTTTGATCTGCTTCCTTTTCACGTTTGAGTTCAATGGAAACGATGAGATTCTTCTCCGTCTCCGGAGGTTGTAGGACTATGATCGTTCAACCATAGAATGAGCGCAAAGATGGCCCCCGCATTATTATCGGCACCGTCGAAATCCAGCCCCAGACCTTCCTCGGCACGTCTGACCACATGAGCATTCAGGATCTGCTGACCATCCGCTACTTCCGGTAATCGAAACGCCACCTGAATAGTCTGATTCAGCCGAACGTCGCTGTAGTCTGTGGTTATGAACACACCTCGTCTTGAAGCATCCGTGATTTTGCCCGTACCCACAGGCATGCCTCTCTTATACACCAGTATAGGCAATTGCCCTTCAATGCGTTGGCTCAGCCGGTGTTCCATTGTTCGCCTCATTACTCTGCGTTGTTCCTGCGGGTATTGTGGCGCCCGCTGCCCGTTTACTGTGTTATATCCTATGTGGGTTTGCCCTGGTTGACTGCGGTCAATTATTGATCAATCTATGGCTGGCGTCCATAGAGCTCAACCATCTCCCGAATACGTGCGACATCGGTCAGTGCACAGGCGTTTCCGCCGAGCCGCCACTGCCAGTTGTTCTGCGTGGTGCCCGGGGTGTTAAAGCGAGCTTCAGAGCCTAAACCAAGCAGATCCTGCATGGGCACAATTGCTAACTCAGAGACTGAACTCATGGCTGCCTGAATGATCGGCCAGGGCATCCGGCTCTGATCGCTGTCTGACAATCGAAGGTATCGGTTCAGGTATCCACGGGTGTGTTCATCCAGGCTCCGATACCAGCCAAGCGTGGTGTCGTTGTCGTGGGTGCCGGTATACACCAGATCTCCCCTTCTGTGGTTATGCAGCAGATGGGGGTTGTCCGGACTGCCATCAAATCCGAACTGCATCACCGTCATGCCGGGTAACCGAAACCGGTGCCTGAGCTTTTCTACCTCCTCGCCAATAAAGCCGAGGTTCTCAGCCACCAAAGGCAAATCCGGCAACTGCCGGAAGCAGGCAGACAGAAAATCCTCGCCAGGGCCTGGCACCCAATGGCCATTGACGGGCCGTGGATCGCTTGCGGGAATTTCCCAGTACGCCTGAAGACCCCGGAAGTGATCAATTCGCAGGAGGTCAAATTTTCCCCACTGGCTGGCGAGTCTGTCCAGCCACCAACGGTAGCCGTCAGCTGCCATGGCTTGCCAGTCGTACAATGGATTGCCCCAGTGCTGGCCTTCGGAAGAAAAATAGTCGGGCGGTACGCCCGCTACAACGGTTCGTTGACCGATTGCATCGAGCCTGAAGAGCCCGGGGTTGGCCCATACATCAGCACTGTCGTGAGCGACGAAGATGGGTATATCACCGAACAGGAAAACACCTCGGTCCCGGGCATATTGACGAATCCCCGACCACTGGCAATGAAACAGAAACTGTTCGAACTTAACCCGATCAATGGTATGCAGGTTTTGCTGACTGAACGCCTGCAAGGCGGCCGGCTCTCTCATGCGCAGGGGTTCTGGCCATTCGGTCCATACCGATTCCGGGTAGCTCGCCCGGATCGCCATGAACAGGGCGAAGTCTTCCAGCCAGGCATTATGTTCCTGCAGGAACTGCTTCCAGGCTGGACCATTTATCTTCGAGTCCGGCGAATAATTAATTGCCAGAAAACGATCGGCCGCTTTTTGCAGCAACGTAGCCCGGTCGTGGGCAATCAGTTCTTCTGGCTCTAGCAGCGCGTTATCGACCACCTCGGACAGATCAATGAACGTGGGGTTGCCAGCATGGGCCGACAGCGTCTGGTAAGGCGAAAGATCAGGATGAGTCGGGCCGATTGGCAGGGTTTGCCAGACACTGATCCCGGCTTGTTGAAGGAAGTCCACAAATTGGCGGGCCGCATGCCCGAGTTTGCCTTGGTCCCCAGGCAGTGCCGTCGGGTGCAACAGTACGCCGGCCCGGCGCCTGGAAAATACCGGTCCGGGCGGTGAGGTCATGATACAGGCCCGACATCATGGCCTGGCCGCATCGCGCCTCCCCTGGCGGGCTCTCCCCCGCCCTGGCTCAAAGGCTGGAACAGGCTTGCCGGAGGCGGGTAACCAATAGCGTCATACAGGTTAACCAGATGCCGCCGGTACAGGTGCTCAAAGTCCCTGACTACATCGGCCGGGTTATAATCGCCGAACCACCAGAACCAGTCTGAGCCCTCGCACAGTCCGAGTTGGCGGCTGGCTGCAGTCTTTTGTTCGGTGCTCAGCGTGCCATTATTCATGACCTTGTCGTAGTGCTGTTTGGCATCACACAAAAGATCCCAGGCGCGATTGGTATCCGCGTCGCCAATCCAGGTTGAAAAGGTGCCATAGATCCAGCTGCCGGCGACCAGATGCGGCAGCTGTTCAGGCTGAGAAGCCGGACCTTCCGGAGTTTCAAGAATTTCTTCGTAGGTGGTCAGCCGCAGCTCCGGGTGATCTTCCAGTACCTGATAGAGCTCATCCAGGAAGTAATAGCCGTTGTCCGGATAGTATTCCCAGGCATTTTCACCATCCAGAATCACAGAGATCACGCAATTGGGGTCGTCGCTGTTCTCAGCCGCAATCTGCTCCATGTGGTAAACAAGATCACTCACGGCGTCTTCCGCGTGCCAGTCGGCGTAATTGAAGCCGATCAGGTCTGACAAACCGTCGTCACGAAAGAAAACCGTCAAAGGCACCTCTGCAAACTGAAAAGGCCGATGTATTCCCGGGTCATTCTGAATCGCGTCCTGCTCGCGGGCCAGGTTCAGGCTGTTCTGCAGAACCGAATCACCGCTTGCACTCCATCTGAAGCCCTCCTCGGCCAGCATTGAAAGCGCTTGTTGGCTCAGCGCTCCCTCTGAAGCCCAGCATCCTGCCGGCTGCTTCCCGAAGAACCGCTGAAATACCCGCTTCCCTTCTTCCAGGTGCCAACGTGCGCGCTCGGTTCCACCCGGATAGTCATGTTCGGGTAACGGAGCCTCCGGCATAGCCTCTCTGGTGGAGTGGATGTCCAGTAATAGCGGAACGATGGGATGCGCCCAGGGGCTCATGGCCAGCTCCACTTGGCCTGTCTGGGCCAGATGCCGGTAACGTGGTCCGATACTCGCCATGAGATCGGAGATAACGTTCAGCAGGGCCCGGCGGTCTTCCAGCGTATACTGGTGACCTTTTTCCTGGAGGCTCTGGACGACGGGGTGCGTTCGCCGCACCGTTTCCCCCATCCAGCCCAGGTGATACCAGACCACAAGATCGGCAAGAAACTGGGGTGAGATATAACGCTGGATGTCCGGGCGGTTACGGTAAAACCCGGCCAGCTCGCTCAGCCTTGAGTAAGGTTGAAACCGCTCAATAATCCGTTCCTGATTGGCCCTTAGACATTTCTCCATAATTTCCAGAAAACCGGGGGATCCCGGCTCTGGCAAAGTGTCGCTGACCAGTGCCGCCAGTACCGGGTCGCCAACGGGTGTGCCGTGGTGTCGCCAGCGCTCGATATGAACCAGATAATCCTCAATCTGCTCAAGCAGAATCGGTGAAAAATTAACCACAGTCCGGGCCCGGGGGTGAGCTTCCAGATGGGCCGCCATGTCCACATAATCCTTGATACAGTGCAGATACACCCAGGGGAAAAGATATTTACCGGTACTGTGGTCGCGGTAATCCGGCTGATGCATATGCCAGCAGAATACTACCGGTGTGCGGTTGTCAGAGGCCATGGGGATATTCCTGCCCGAGCATCTCGGGCGTAACCAGAACAATGCCCTTGGGCGATACGTGGAACCGTGTGGCGTCTTTTTCCCGGTCAAACCCGATGCGGGTGCCTTCGGGAATCCTGCAACCCCGGTCAATCAACGCCGAACGTATCCGGCAATGGCGGCCAATATCCACATCCGGAAATATCACAGAGTCTTCCACCGTGCTGAAGGAATGCACCTGCACCTGCGAAAACAGCAAGGAATGCTGAACCCGCGCGCCGGAGACAATGCAGCCCCCGGCCAACATGGAATCCACCGCCATGCCGCAGCGATCAGCATCATTGAAAATGAACTTGGCCGGAGGCAACTGTTCCTGATAGGTCCAGATCGGCCAACGGTCATCGTACAGATTGAGTTCCGGGCTGACGTCAATCAGCTCCATATTGGCCTGCCAGAGAGAATCAATGGTGCCAACATCCCGCCAGTAGGCAACGGTATTGCTGACCGGATCCCGGAACGGGAAAGCACTCACGCGCAGCCGCTCTATGACAGACGGGATAATATCCTTGCCAAAATCGTGGGAAGACGTTTTAAGGTCGTGGTCTCTCAACAGCTCATCGAACAGAACCCGGCTACTGAAGACATAAATGCCCATGGAAGCCAGAGCCTTCCCAGGCTGACCCGGCATGGGTTTCGGGTGTTCCGGCTTTTCCTTGAATTCAGTGACCTGAAGCTTGTCATCGACAGACATTACGCCGAAGGCAGAGGCCTCTTCCAATGGCACTTCAATGCAACCGATGGTGACATCGGCGCCCTGCTCTACATGGGCGGCGAGCATGGTGCCGTAATCCATTTTGTAGACATGGTCGCCGGCAAGAATAAGTACGTACTCCGGCTTATGGCTGCGGATAATATCCAGGTTTTGCAACACCGCATTGGCCGTACCTTCGTACCAGGAGGTTTCAATGCGTTGTTGGGCTGGCAGAAGCTCTACAAATTCCCCGAACTCCCCACGTAAAAAGCCCCATCCGCGCTGGATGTGGCGCATCAGTGAATGGGATTTGTATTGGGTGATCACCCCAACCTGACTGATGCCGGAATTGACGCAGTTAGACAAAGGAAAATCAATAATCCGGAATTTGCCGCCAAAAGGAACGGCGGGTTTTGCTCGCCACTTGGTGAGGTCGTGCAGTCGGCTTCCCCTGCCTCCGGCCAGCACCAAAGCGAGAGTTTGCCGTGTCATCCGGCTGACAAAACGCTTGGTGGTATGCATCGTTCTGGCTTCCTTAGAATTATGACGTAGACTTAGCTTAGGTTATTTTTTGAACGTTGGCGAAAGCGGAAGATCATGGACAGACCGACCCTGAATAATTTCGACCTGAATCTGTTTTCTGAAGGTCGTCACTGGCATATCTATAATGTCCTGGGAGCACATCCACTCACCCACAAAGACACGGATGGGGTACGTTTTGCAGTTTGGGCCCCCAATGCCCGCTCGGTCAGCGTAGTTGGTGACTTTAACGACTGGGATGCTGTCACCCATGTAATGCAGAATCATGACAACTACGGTGTATGGTCGGTGTTCGTTCCGCACGCACAGGCCGGGGCGCTCTACAAGTTCGCCATATCCACGAAAGATGGCAAGCAGGTTATAAAAACAGATCCCTATGGCCAGGCCTTCGAGCTCAGGCCCTCAACAGCCGCACGGGTGGTCGAACGGGAGTCCTATGTCTGGGGAGACGACCATTGGCTGGCACAAAGAAGTCAGTTTGACTGGCAACACAGCCCCATTTCGATCTATGAGATTCATCCGGGATCCTGGCGTCATCATGGTTCCGGCCGTTGGCTTACGTATCGGGAACTGGCTGAGCAGCTGATTCCTTACGTACTGGAGACCGGCTTTACGCATATTGAGCTGATGCCGGTTACCGAGCACCCACTGGATGAATCCTGGGGCTACCAGACAACCGGTTACTACGCGCCCACCAGCCGTTTCGGCAGTCCCGATGATCTGCGCTACCTGATTGATCAGTGCCACCAGCAGGGTATCGGCGTTATTCTGGACTGGGTGCCCGCGCATTTTCCGGATGACGAACATGCTCTGGCACGGTTTGACGGTACGGCACTGTATGAACATGAAGACCCACGCCAGGGCAGGCACCGGGACTGGGGCACCCTCATTTACAATTATGGCCGGCATGAGGTCTGCAACTTTCTGATCGGCAGTGCACTATTCTGGCTGGACTCTTTCCACGTAGACGGGCTTCGGGTTGATGCCGTGGCCTCCATGCTGTATCTGGATTATTCCCGTAATGAAGAAGAATGGTTACCCAACCAGTACGGAGGCAATGAAAATCTGGAAGCAATCGAGTTTCTTAAAGATCTGAACCAGGTGTGCCAGAACCGCTTCCCCGGCACACTGATGATGGCGGAAGAATCCACCTCGTGGCCCCAGGTAACCCGGCCCCCGGAAATAGGAGGCCTTGGCTTCAATCTGAAATGGAACATGGGCTGGATGCACGACACCTTGCGTTATTTGCAGCAGGACCCGGTTTTCCGCCAGTACCATCACGACAAGCTTACCTTCGGACTGGTCTACGCGTTTTCAGAAAACTTCCTGTTGCCGTTGTCTCACGATGAAGTGGTGCATGGTAAATCCAGCCTGATCCAGAAAATGCCGGGGGATGCCTGGCAACAGCGAGCTTCATTGCGCCTACTGTTCAGCTATATGTACACCTACCCCGGCGCCAAACTGTTATTCATGGGCGGCGAATTCGGCCAGCGCAGGGAATGGAGTGAGAAACGCGAACTCGACTGGCCGCTGCTGCAGCATGAAGAGCATCAGGGTATCCGGAAACTGGTTCAGGATCTGAACGGGCTGTATCGCAACGAAGCAGCCTTGCACGGAAAGGGATTCCATCCGGCCGGGTTCGAGTGGATAGATTGCCATGACTCCACCCAGTCGATCATCAGTTACCTGCGCAAAGGCGGAGTTTCAGGCGATCCACCGCTGGTTATTATCGCGAACTTCACCCCCGTCCCCCGATACCATTACCGCATTGGCGTGCCCAACGGCGGCCGTTGGCGGGAGAGGTTCAATTCCGATTCGAATTATTATGGCGGCAGCAACCTGGGCAACCCCTACCCCCTGGAAGCCGACGGGCAGCCCTGGATGGACCGGCCGCAATCGCTGGAACTCACCCTTCCACCTCTGGGCCTGATTGTTCTGGAGGCCGAATCATGACCCGGATCCTGTTTGCCACCAGCGAAGTCTTCCCATTGGTGAAAACCGGCGGCCTTGCGGATGTATCTGCCAGCTTGCCGGAAGCCTTGTGTCGATTGGGGCATGATTGCCGCATTATTCTGCCTGGATACCCCGTGGCCATCAGAGCCGCCAGAAAAGCGGGTTCGAAACGCATAACCCGGTTCCATTACGGCCAGTACGACGTCGCGCTCTGGCAAACAACATTGCCCGGCACGCCGGTCAAGTTATGGCTGGTGGATTGCCCTGCCCTGTTTGACCGGCATGGCGATAGCCCCTATCAGAATGAAAATGGCGAAGACTGGTGGGACAATGCCCATCGTTTTCACCTGTTTGCCCGGATCAGCGCGATGATAGCACTGGGCCAGTTAGGGTTTTCCTGGAAACCGGATGTCGTGCACTGCAACGATTGGCAAACGGGTCTCATTCCGGTGTTTCTGCAAGGCTGCAAGCATCCGCCATTCACGGTTTTCACCATTCACAACCTTGCCTATCAGGGCCTGTTCTCCCATGAAACGTTTCGTGCCCTGGGCCTGCCGGACTATCTGTGGAACCTCGAACAGCTGGAGTTTCATGGCCAGCTCTCGTTTATCAAGGGTGGGCTGGTCTTTGCCGATGTCATCACCACAGTCAGCCCGACCTACGCCCGGGAAATCAAGACACCAGAATTCGGTTATGGTCTGGACGGCCTGTTGCGTCACCGCGCGGACCGCCTGACCGGCATACTTAACGGCATTGATGCCCGGTTCTGGGATCCCGGGCAGGATCATTATCTGAACAGCCATTATGAACAGGATGATCTGGCCGGCAAAGCAGAGTGCCGCAAAGAGCTACAGCGAGACCTGGGCCTGTCGGTAAGCCCCACTCCCCTGTTTGGTTTTGTCGGACGGCTGGTGGAACAGAAAGGCCTGGACTGGTTGCTGGATGTCATCCCGGTGCTGCTTGAGAGCGGTTGTCAGTTCGCCATTCTGGGGTCTGGCGAAGCCTGCTATCAGGAAGCATTGCAGGCGTTAGCCAGAGATTGGCCTTCCCGCTTCTCGCTGACATTGGGCTACAACGAAGCCCTGGCCCACCAGATTACCGCTGGCGCCGATATCTTCCTGATGCCTTCCCGGTTTGAGCCTTGTGGGCTGAACCAGATGTACAGCCTGCGCTATGGCACCATTCCGGTGGTTCACGGCGTTGGCGGGCTTAACGATACCGTGTTTGATCCGGGTGAATCACCCACCAAAACGGCCAATGGTTTCGTTTTCCACGAGCCTTCCTCCGAGGCACTTCTCTCGACCATCGAACGGACACTGCATGCCCGGGAGCATCCCAAAACCTGGCAGCGGCTGCAAAAAAAAGGCATGGCTGCCGACTATTCCTGGAAAAACAGGGCCAAAGAATATTCACGTCTGTACAGAACGTTAGAGGATGACCAGTGACCGCAAGGAGGTCCTGAAGATGCAAGAGGCAACCCAATTCCGGCTTGAAGCCCGCCCCCATATACCTGAGGGCATCGCCCGGCTTGAATCGCTGGCAAACGACCTGTTCTACAGCTGGGATTCCGGTGTTCGAAGCCTGTACGCGCGGATTGACTCTCAGTTATGGCAAAAAGTTGAACATAACCCGAAGTTGTTCTTGCGGCGGGTTTCCCAGGCCCACCTTGATGATGCAGCGGAAAACCAGGCATTTCTGGCTGAGTACCGCCGGGTACTGGCCAACTACGACGCCTATGTGCAGTCAGAGCCCGGCCACGAAGTTCTTGAAGTCATGAACCCCGAGACCACTCTTGTGGCGTATTTTTGCGCCGAATTCGGGTTCCACGAAAGTTTTCCCATTTACTCTGGAGGTCTTGGCATTCTGGCCGGCGACCACTGCAAAGCTGCCAGTGATCTGAGTCTGCCATTTGTGGCAGTCGGGCTTTTGTACCAACAGGGCTATTTTATCCAGACCATTGATGCCCTGGGTCATCAGGTGGCCAGATACCAAAGCCATTCCAGTGATGAGCTGCCGATCACACCGGTCGAGAACGACGGTGAACAGCTGATGGTGTCGGTGCCTTTCCGGGGCCGGGACGTTTATGCCCGAATCTGGCAGGCACAGGTAGGCCATATTCGCCTGTATCTTCTGGATGCAGATACCCCGGATAACTCTAATGAAGACAGAAGGTTAACGCTGCAACTTTATGGCGGAGATACCAGCACCCGCATCAGCCAGGAAATGTTACTGGGAATTGGTGGAACCCGGGTGCTTTCAGCGCTCGGAATACAACCCACGGTCTGGCATATCAATGAAGGGCACGCTGCCTTCCAGATACTGGAACGGTGTCGCTCCACCATGGCCCTGGGTCTGCCTTTTGATGCAGCACTTGAAGCAGTGGCTGCCTGCACGCTGTTCACCACCCACACGCCGGTTGCAGCGGGTCATGATATTTTTCCCAGAGATCTTATGGCGGATTATCTGGGGCCTTATATTGAAGCTTCCGGCCTTGAGTTTGAACGCATCTTCGCGCTTGGCAACCGGCACCATAGTGGCCAGTTCAACATGACGAGCCTGGGATTACGCGGCTCCCGCTTTCACAATGGCGTAAGCCGTATTCATGGCCGGGTCGCCTCGGAAATGGAAGCCGAAATCTGGCCCCAGGTTCCGCCGGAAGAAAATCCCATCGGTTACATCACCAATGGCGTACATGCAGCCACCTTCCTGGCACCGGAGTGGACAAGCCTTTTCGATATCCAGGCCCCTAACTGGAAAAGTGAACTGAGAAACATGGAGTTCTGGAATTTTATAGATAAAATTCCGGATTATCATTACTGGAGCGTTCACAAGGCACTGAAACAGCAAATGACAGAGTTTATTGGCCGTCGCCTTGAACGCCAACATAGCCGCAATGGCACCGGCCAGTCAGTTACCCGTCGCATGACTGCCAAACTGACCTCTCCGGAAAAAGACGCGATGGTGATCGGGTTTGCGCGCCGCTTTGCGACCTATAAACGGGCAACTCTTATTTTTTCTGATTTACCCAGGCTAGAACGTATCCTGACCAACCCGGACCGCCCGGTAGTGCTGGTGTTTGCGGGTAAAGCCCACCCTCAGGACCATCCGGGTCAGCAATTGATCAAGGTCATCCACGACCTGTCCATGCAGCCCTCTCTGTTTGGCCATATTGTGCTTCTTGAGGACTACGATCAGGCCATGGCGCGCAGGCTGCTGAGTGGCGTGGATGTCTGGCTGAACACACCCGAGTATCCCAAAGAAGCCAGCGGCACGTCGGGAGAAAAAGCGGCAATGAACGGTGCGGTGAATCTCAGTATTCTGGACGGATGGTGGGGCGAAGGTTATGACGGGTCTAATGGCTGGGCCATTACCCCCCGGAACACAGAGCTTGACCCGGAATTCCGCAACCGGGAAGAAGCAAGAGACCTGCTGGATCTGCTGGAGCATGAAGTGGTACCCCTGTACTACAACCGCGCTGCACAAGGCTACTCGGAAGGCTGGGTCAGCCGTTCAAAAGCTTCCATGAAAACCATCACGCCCCGGTTCAACGCGCAACGCATGGTAATGGATTACGCCACCAACTATTATCAGCCGGCGACCCGTCAGGGGCTGCGTTTAATGCAGAACAAGGGCGAGCTGGCCCGGCAATTGGCGGACTGGAAAGCAAGAATCAGATCCGCCTGGCATGGTGTGTCCATCCAGGTACGGGGATGTGTTGAAGAACGCTGCAACTGGGATGAGGAAGTAGAGCTGACTGTTGAGCTGGATCTGAACGGCCTGGCGCCGGAAGATGTACGGGTAGAATGCATGGTAACGGTTGAATGCAGCGGTACTCACGCAGATCCGGGGCCCGACAGTTTTCTTCTGCAGCCAGCGGAAGAGCTTGATGGCAAAACCCTGTTTACAGCCCGGGTAACCCCTCCTTTCCCCGGGCTGCAAACGCTTCGACTTCGGGCCTATCCTTACCATGAGGCGCTCACCCACCCGCTGGAGATGGGCGCCATGCTCTGGGCTTAAGGCGTTTCTGTCTCTGTTGGGGTCAGTGGCGCATCGCGGCCTTTATTGGCGGCCAGCGCGTTCACCACCGGATTGGCATACATGTCCAGAAGGTAGGGCCGACATTCTGGACTACAGCTCTCCAGGCGGCGTGTCATTTCCGACTTCGCCGCTTCCAGATCCACCTTTGACCATTTCTCCGCCAATGCTACATGATTAGCGACGGCGTCCGCCGAGGGTTCGCCCCCTGCCCGGGCTTCGCGCATCTGATAGGCTGCCAGGTTGGAGGCATGCAGGTGATAATTGGCGTGCATTTCATGGTCAATCCGTGCAGCCAGATCCTTCGGATTATCAGGTGCATCTGCAATGGGGGCACCGAAATGCACGTGCACATGGCCTTTGTAGCCGGTCATACCCTTGATGATCTGATCGGTGTCTTCCCCTTCAGTCTTCTGGTAATCACCGGTACGTGCGCGGATTTCCAGTTCTCGGGCCTTGTCGGTATCGCAAGGGTCGTACTCGTAGGCGATGGAGACCGGCACAATATGCAGGCGGTTGATGGCCTCATCGAACGCCAGGCCGGATTTTTTCCGGCTCATGTAAAACATCTTGATAATAGCCGGATCGGTACCGTCAATCCCGTCTTTGGCACGACCTTCACGCTGGGCAATCCAGACACTGTGGTTGGTATCGATGCAGTGGTTGATAAAACCGGAAAGGGTGAGATAGGCATCCCGCATTTCCCGGGGGCTGGTCATGTTCCGACGCACCACAAAGCTTTTATTCAGGCGCATGATCTCGGCAAATACCCGATTCGACAACAGATTGTCACCGATGGCAATGCGGGTGGTGCTGAACCCATGCTGGAAAAGCTCGTAATTCACCAGCATCGGATCACAGACAATATCCCGATGATTGCAAAGGAATAAATGCGCCGAAGTTTTGCTGAGGTTTTCCAGGCCGCTCTGAGTGACCCGCGATGTGGAGCCTTCTACCAGTTGGCTGATATACGGAGACAGGCCTGCCTGAAGATCGTCAATCCGGTGATAGTGCCCGAAATTGCGAAGTAACCAGCGGCGTACAAACACCCGCAGTAACGGGGGTGCCCACTTTGCCAGGGTCGGTTTTTTGAATCGGCCGACCATATCCAGGAATTCCCGGTCGTTAACCAGCCGCTGAATGGTAGAAGCGGTTTCCTCATCCGAATAGGGTCGGATTGCGTCAAAGTCCTGCATGCAAGCCCTGTTGTTTGTTATACCAAGCAATTGATCGCGGTCTGATGAAAGGCGGACATTATAGCCTTTCTCTTAGGGGTTTTCCTCTACCTGGCCGTGCGTTCAGCAATCCGTCCCGGGGATCTGGTATCATTCGCCGGCACATTTTCCGCCCAGAGACTGAAACGCCCTATGTACCCGGATCCGGACCAACTAACCTGCGAACCACCTTCGGTCGCCAGCCGAAACCCGGAGCAGATTCTACACGAAGTTTTCGGCTATGAGCGTTTCCGGCCATTACAGGGTGAAGTTGTTCAGGAAGTGATCGAGGGCAGAGACGCGTTGGTACTCATGCCCACCGGTGGCGGTAAATCCTTGTGTTATCAGGTGCCGGCATTGGCCCGCCCCGGTACCGCCGTAGTGATTTCACCGCTGATCGCACTGATGCAGGACCAGGTAGCGGCGCTTCGGGAACTGGGCGTGAAGGCTGCGTTTCTGAATTCCACCATGGATTACGAACAGGCCCGCGCCACAGAATACGCCCTGAGTACCGGCGAACTGGATCTGTTGTATTGCGCCCCAGAGCGCTTGATTCAGCCCCGCACGCTTGATTTGCTACACCACGCTTCGCTGTCATTATTTGCCATTGATGAGGCTCACTGTGTCTCGCAATGGGGCCACGACTTCCGGTCTGATTATTTGCAACTGAGCATGCTGGCGTCGGAATTCCCCGGCGTTCCGCGCATTGCACTCACCGCCACAGCCGACGAGCGCACCCGCAGGGAAATAGCAGAGCGCCTGTCGCTGACCGAAGCGCGGCACTTCATAAGCGGTTTCGACCGCCCGAACATCCAGTACCGGATCACCCCGAAAACGAATGCAAACAAGCAACTGCTTGATTTTATTAAAGCAGAACATGAAGACGATTGCGGCATTGTTTACTGCCTGTCCCGGAACAAGGTGGATGCCACTGCGAAACTTCTTGCCAATAAAGGGTATACCGCTCTGCCCTACCATGCCGGCCTTGCGGCCGAACAACGCGCGAGGCACCAGGAACGTTTTTTACGCGAAGACGGCGTGATTATTGTCGCCACCATAGCTTTTGGCATGGGCATCGACAAACCGGATGTGCGCTTTGTTGCCCACATGGATCTGCCCAAAAGCCTTGAAGCCTACTATCAGGAAACCGGCCGGGCCGGGCGCGATGGCAAACCCTCCACCGCCTGGATGGTGTATGGCCTGCAGGATGTGATCAAACTGCGCCAAATGCTGGAAGCCTCGCAGGGTAATGATCAGTTCAAGCGCGTGGAACGCCAGAAACTGGATGCCATGCTCGGATTGTGTGAAGTCACCGAATGCCGGCGGCAAGTGCTGCTCAGGTACTTCGGCGACAATCCGGAGCAATCCTGCGGCAACTGCGATACCTGCCTGAACCCGCCGGAAACCTGGGATGGTACGGTCGCGGTGCAAAAAGCGCTGTCCTGCGTCTATCGCACCGGCCAGCGCTTCGGCGTGAACTACATTATTGATGTGCTAAGGGGGTCAGAAAACGAGCGGATTCTTCAGTCCGGCCATCAGGCCATCTCCACTTACGGCATTGGCGCGGACCTGAGTGCCGCTGACTGGAAATCCGTTTTCCGCCAGTTGGTCGCCAATGGTTATCTGCGGGCCGACCCGGAAGGTTTTGGTTCGCTGCAGCTCACCGAGCGCTGCCGCCCCCTGCTCAAGGGCGAACAAGCCATCGAGCTGCGCAAAGACCCGGTGGTTAAAAAATCAGCAGGCTCCAGATCCGGGCCCAAACGTTCCGGCCAGAATATTCGCGACCAGATCACCGATCACGATGGCTGGGAAGTCCTTCGCGC
>Ga0136557_1000496_pt1 | contig 29413 bp, 28 predicted proteins | sample AntRauTorckE6832_FD_104796 | JGI IMG/M metagenome (GOLD analysis project Ga0136557, IMG submission 104796) | Saline lake microbial communities from Rauer Islands, Antarctica - Metagenome Torckler E6 #832 | ecosystem: Environmental > Aquatic > Non-marine Saline and Alkaline > Saline | place...
AGCCACTAACGTTAGACAGTTGGAATCAGAGTACTGCTTCTGATACGTTTTCTATATCTCCTTCATCAAATAATGAAGAGGGCTTTGACTATGATGACAGTACTAGCGATAGCCTTACTAATGATAGTCTAGATAAATTGCAGCAAGACGGCTTTGATACGGATGCCATCGACAGTCATACGCTTGAAGACTTTGAAGGCTCCAACTATGAAAGCTCAAACTATGAAAGCCCTAATGCAGATTATGACGGTTTTAACACCGCCAGTACTGGTTCAGGCAGCATATCAGCGCGTCCAGATTCTGAGGACTTTGATCGCTATGAGGGCAGTACCAATGCGACGATTCAAGACCATGTGCGTTGGCAGCTGAATTTTAAACGTCTCTCAGAGACAGATACTCTTATCGCTGAGTATTTGATGGATTCTATGGATGACATGGGTTTTGTACGGCTCGATATAGAAGAGTTGCTACAGAGCTTTGATACCATTGCGAGCTTTTATCAGTGGGATGAGCGCGTTGAGCAGGATGAGGTAATGGCAGTACTGCGCATGATTCAATCCTGTGATCCGCTTGGGGTTGGCGCACGAAATCTAAGTGAATGCTTAGCGATTCAGCTATCTAAGCTCGATACTGACACGCCTTATCTAAAGCAAGCCCAAGCGCTCTTATCTGCCAGTGAGCATCTGGTCAGTAATAATATTAAAGCCTTAACTGAGCGCACAGGACTTGCGGCACAGGAGATTACCCCTGCGCTTACGCTGTTGCGTACTTTAAATCCTTCACCAGGATTGCTATTTCAAAGCCGCCAACCGGATTATACTCAGTCGCCCGACAGCTATGATATCCCTGATGTATTGGTGACGCCTATCCGTCGCCATGATGCTCATCAAAACACCACCATATCTACTCAAGAAGATGGCTGGCAGGTACGTCTAAACCCTGAAACCTTGCCAAAACTACGAGTCAACCAAGAATATGCCAACCTTGTTAAGCGCGGCGATAATAGCCCTGATAATCAATATCTGCGTGAAAACCTCACCGATGCGCGCTTGTTTATTCGCAGTATCGAAGAGCGTAATCAGAACCTTTTAAAGGTCGCCACTAGCATCGTGCGCTACCAGCAATCTTTTTTGCAGTATGGCGCCACTGCTATGCAACCGCTTATTTTAAAGGTGATTGCAGACGAAGTCGATTTACATGAATCAACGGTCTCGCGCCTGACCACTAGCAAAACCATTTTGACACCGCAAGGACTGTTTTCGCTCAAGCATTTCTTTTCATCACATGTTAGCAGCAGCGATGGTGATATCTCATCAACTGCTATCAGCGCGATGATTAAGCAGCTTATCGCTGATGAAGAGCCCAAAAAGCCATTGTCTGACAGTAAAATAAAAGATTATTTGTTAGCAGAAGGTATCGATATTGCCAGAAGAACAGTCGCTAAATATCGTGAAGCAATGAATATTGGCTCATCTACACAGCGCAAACAAAAATATTAATGGTCTGAATTCAATAAGTTATCTAAAGAGTCGATCAATAATCAAAATATTCTATAGGAAATATAAAAAATAAAATTTTCTGATTATATAGAAACATTAAAGAAACAACCGATTTTATTACATTTACTTACAATATAAAGCCTTGCTACTAGCGGGTTTTCATGACAAATTAGAGTCATACCAACATCAAAATCAAAGTGTCGATTTAGCAAATTTATGTAGTCAGTCATTAGGGATGAGATAAAAAAGACGATAAAAGGATACGTCGATATTCTATTAAAAGCACTGCTATTAAAGGCGTTGAGGATAAAGATACAAGATTATTTTGTGGTAAGGCAGGATGATAAGAGCAGCGATGCGACCTCATCTGTTGATTGTAAGTACTAATAAGAGGACAATAATATGAATGTTTCTATCAGTGGTCACCATATCAGTATTACCGATGCCATGGACACCGCAGTTCGCGAAAAACTTGAAAAAGTCGAGCGTCACTTTGATCAGATTCAAAGTATTCAAGTGATTCTATCGCTAGATAACAGCGGTGCTAAAAAGAGCCATAAGGCTGAAGCTATCATGCGAGTCTCGGGTAAAGAGATGTTTGTCCAAGCTCTTGATGATGATATGTATAAAGCCATAAATGAGATGGCAGACAAACTTGATAGACAAGTACGCAAGTATAAAACAAAAATGGAGAGCAAAAAAACACAGGGTGCAGGGCGTGATGCTCGCTATGAAGATTTGATGACGGCTGAAGCTGAGCCTGCAGTTTAGTGATAGCTTGCTGTGTCATAAAATTTTAATCATTATTAGCCAATAAATAAATGCACAAATAGCACGGTTATTAAATTGAACAGTATTCCTGAGTAATTTGAATACGTGACATGCTCAAAAATGAGCAATTCAGCAAGCCTAAGACGCTAAGTAAAAAAAGACCTCAAACGAATAATCGTTGAGGTCTTTTTTATAATAAATTTTAAAAGGAAAGTGTTGTAAACGTTAGGTTTTACAGTGTGATTTTCGAGCCTTTCCTAAAAACTGTGTAACTGCTTATAATCCACTAACCGGAGAATAAGCAATGACTACTCAATCTGACATTAAAAAACTGGCCGAGCAAATGGCTGGTAGCATGAACAGCTTCGATGACATCAAAGACTTTCAAAAGCAGCTCATGCAATCCTTTATCGATACTGCCTTAGAGGCTGAGATGGAAGACCATCTCGGCTACCCCAAGCATGAAAAGGCGGATAAACCTAATAAGCGTAACGGGCACACTAAAAAGACCGTCCGTAGCGACACAGGCGATCTTGAGATATTCACCCCAAGAGACCGTCATGGTGACTTTGAACCTACACTCGTGCGCAAGCATCAAACCCGTATCTCAGGTCTTGATGATAAAATCATATTCCTTTACGCCAAGGGTCAAACCACCACTGAGATCGTAGAGAGCATTAAAGAGCTCTACGATGTCGACATCTCAAGCTCTCTTGTCTCAAGAGTCACCGATAACATATTAGAGGACATCACCGCTTGGCAGAACCGGCCGCTGAGCAGTGTTTATCCTATTGTCTATCTAGACTGCATTGTCGTCAAAGTACGTCAAGACAAGCAGATTATCAACAAAGCCATTTACTTAGCGCTAGGCGTCAATCTTAGCGGTAAGAAAGAGCTGCTTGGCATGTGGCTATCAGAGAATGAAGGCGCTAAGTTCTGGCTAGGGGTTCTCACTGAACTGCAAAACCGCGGGGTGCAAGATATCCTCATTGCCTGTATCGATGGCTTAAAGGGTTTCCCTGATGCCATCAATACGGTCTATCCCAACGCTCAGGTTCAGCTGTGTATCGTACACATGGTGCGTTACTCAATGAAGTTTGTACCCTGGACAGATAAGAAGGCCGTAGCGGCTGATCTAAAGGCCATCTATGGCGCTGATACGCTTGAGATGGCAGAGGCCAATCTTGAGCACTTTGATGAGACTTGGGGCAAGGAGTATCCGCATGTCATCAAGTCTTGGCGTAATAACTGGGAGGGCTTAACGGTGTTCTTCGAGTATCCTAAAGACATCAGAAAAGCGGTTTATACCACCAATGCGATAGAGTCGCTAAACAGTGTGATTCGGACGGCGGTGAATAAGCGTAAGGTGTTCCCATCTGATCAGGCAGCATTCAAGGTGGTGTACTTAGCCACCCAGCAGGCATCCAAAAAGTGGTCGATGCCGATCCGTAACTGGACGTCTGCTTTGAATCGCTTTATGATTATGTTTGATGACCGTATCAGTAAGCATTTAATCTAAATGGCAGTTACACAGAATCTGGGATGGTCTCTGATTTTCTAAAATTCTATGTATCAAAAACGACTATCTATTTCAATGGTTAGAAACCTTAGCCACCGCCTACAGCCTGTACTACTTCAATAGTCATGCCTTCAACAATATGTAGCTTATCAAGCTCACTTTTAGGAATCAGTTCACCATCGACTTCTACCGCATAACGACCGTTACTAAGCCCAAGCTCATTGACAACCAATTGTACCGTTTGATGAGTCGTCTGTAACTTCTTACCATTGACACTAATATTGCTCATAAATCGTACTCCCTAATAATCCAAAATTCCTATTTAGCCTTACTATTTTCACTACTACCAACACTAACGTAGCTGAATAAAATAAGATTATTTCTTACTAAAATCAATCAATCAGCTATTTGTTAAGCGTGCTGAAGATAGCGCAAGCCATAACCAACCTGCAATCATCAGCACACCGCCAATAGGCGTAATGGCACCGAACCAACGTGGCGCGCCAAGTGTCATGGCGTATAAACTACCCGCAAAAATAATGACACCAATTTGTAATAACCATGCGGCGGTTTGGGTTGCATAGTTTAAGCGAATAAGGATACCAACAAGTAATAATCCAAGCGAATGGACAAACCAATACAAGGTTGCCGTCTGCCACCATCCTAGCTGTTGAGTGTTGACCATAGCTTTGAGACCATGCGCGCCAAACGCGCCTAAAGCAACGGCGATAGCCATATTGATCGCCGCGATACTTATCCAATTGAACATGGTTGTACTCGTATTGTTGAATAAATGCTTACTAGGCAAAGACATTTGTCTTACTGATAGGTAAATTATTGAATATCATCAGGCAAAATCACACTGTCGATGGTCATCGCTTCACGGATTTTATCCATGGCGTTTTTCTCAATTTGGCGTACGCGCTCAGCAGAGATAGAGTAGACCGCTGCCAACTCATGCAGCGTTGATTTTTGCTCAGATAACCAGCGCTGCTCGACAATATCACGTGAGCGATCATCCAAGGTTTCCATTGCAGCAATCAAGGCTGATGAATTATTCTCTTCCCAGTCAGATTCTTCGACGATTTCGGCAGGGTCAATGCCATCTTCCAAAAATAACTGCGGCGCATAACGTCCATCGTCATCGTCACTTGATTGCGCCTCAAATGACGCATCATAAGAGGTCAGGCGCGACTCCATCTCAAGCACTTGCTTACGAGTAACGTTTAAGTCATTGGCAATCGCATCGGCTTCTTCGAGGGTCAACTGATTGTTGGTCTTTTTTAAACTACGTAAGTTAAAGAACAGCTTACGATGCGCCTTGGTTGTGGCAACTTTTACAATACGCCAGTTACGGATGACAAATTCATGAATCTCTGCTTTAATCCAATGCACTGCAAATGATACTAGACGTACGCCTTTGTTAGGATCAAAACGTTTTACCGCCTTCATAAGTCCCAAATTACCTTCTTGGATCAAATCTGCTTGCGGTAACCCATAGCCTGAATAGCTGCGGGCAATATGAATGACAAAACGCAAATGCGACATGACCAGTAAACGCGCCGCTTCCACATCGCCTTCATCATAATAGCGATGGGCAAGCTCTTGCTCTTGCGTCGGAGTCAAGATAGGGATTTGGTGCACGGTATTAATATAAGCACCCAAATTCACCCCAGGTGCGGACAAATGCGTCGGCATGGCAGGTACCAAATCACGGGTACTGGTATCGCCAAGCGCGCTGGCATCATAAGGCGGACGCTCAGCTGCCGCCTTCAGTGCTGCATCGCGCGCTTCGTTTATTTCAGGAACAGCGCTGTCTTTTTTACGGTTATTTGCAGCGTTAGTAGTGGTATTAGCCATATTCTTGACCTTGGTTAAATAGATAAGCAAACAGTCAGATAAAAATCTTTATAGTTGTAATTGTAAAGGATAGCGACGCTTAGTTGCTATCAGTTTTGGTAATGATAAAGTGATATATTGTATCAACAGAATATTTAGATTGGCTGTCGCTCAATTCTTCACTGTCTGATACGGTGGCTTGATTAATACTAAGCAATAGCGGGTTCATGGCTTTTGTTTGTAAGCTTTGCTGACAAAAAGCCATAATGTCAGCTTGAGAATTTGGGTCAGTTGCCACAACGTACAATGACTCCCCAGAGACGACACTGCGTAATGCGACCTTAGTTTTTAACAGTGGCATCGGGCAGGCAAGTCCGCGACCATCGACCATATCTTTGATAACAAGTACTGGTTTACTCACATCTGTTTTATCATTTACGTTGATGTCATCTGTTGGTAATAAGTCTAGGAGCTGCCTGATTGATTGCTGCTCGCTCTTAGACAAAGTCTCTCCCAGATATATTGGATAAGAGGCTCGTACCATGATGGATGGACTATCAGCAGACATAAAATAAACCTTTAACGTGGCTAATATTAAACCTTGTGTTTCAGTCTAATGCTTAGCATTACAATATTTATGGATAATACTATCTTAATACAATATGGCGATTGTGCTGCGACGCCGACAGTTTTATAAGCAACCATTATAGCAAATTGACTGTATTCAATTGCAGTTGAATATAGTTATCATCGCGTTTGATCAATCAGAACAACTGAGTAGGATTGATCTTCGTATTTTTATATTAGACTTATCTAATAGGTTCACATAACCATGTTGCGCAATAGTGACGCTCTGCGGAGTTATTAGTAGCGATAGGCAGACGGCAATTGACCTTCAATAGACAAGCTCGTATAGTCAAAGCACGTTATGATTATGCAGATAGGGTACGCAATTGGATTATTCTAAAAGACAATCAATGCTTGATAAGCCGCTAATAAATGCACGGAATAAACGTGCTATCACTCACTATGCAAGCATACAGACAGGGTCATTTTCTAAGCAGGTAAACCATCATCTGTCGCCAATGCTTGCACTAAAATTAGCACTGTCAACGATACTATTGGCCTGTACAAGCGCCGCCTATAGCAAAAGCCAAGCTGTGCCATTGAGCTATGATTCATGGCAAACCACTAACACAGAAGAGCTAAGTTTGCCCAGTTTACGCGGGCAAGGGCTGAGCTTTGATGAGCAATATCAAAATAAATTGCTTGGTGAATGGTCATTAAGAAACATCAATGGTCGTGTAAAGATGGAGCATGACCCTTGGATTCAAGAAACGGTCAAAGAACTAACATGGCGGCTCAATGCCCAAGCACGCCAGCAAGCACCGCTTGGTTTGGTCATTATCGATAACCCAAGTATCAATGCATTTGCGGCTCCAGGCGGCGTAATTGGTCTTAATACCGGCACTATATTGGCTGCAAACAGCATGGATGAGCTGGCAAGCGTTGTGGCTCATGAGGTCGCGCACATCAGTCAGCGTCATTATGAAAGCGGCGCTGATGAGCGCAAAAAAGCCTTGCTGATGCAAATAGGTGGCATGCTCGCCGCGATTGCTGCATCGACCGTCGATGGTGATGCGGCAGCAGCAGTGATGATGGGTAGCCAAACCGCCACTATGAATAGTAGTATGGCGTTTAGTCGTAATAATGAACGTGATGCTGATCGGGTCGGTATGCAAATCATGAACCAAGCTGGCTATGACCCACGGGCGATGCCGCGCTTCTTTGCGACCATGAATCAAAAAAGTCAGATGAATCAAACCGCCAATCAGTTTTTGCCAAGCTTTATCCGCTCTCATCCACTGAGCAATGAGCGCTTGAGTGAATCTCAAAGCCGCGCGCAGCGTTATAATACGCTGCCGTTAAATCAACAGCAGCGCCATCAAGCTTTGTTTGATCTGCTGTATTGGCGCGTACAAAGTACCGGCAAGCATGCTTCAGAGACTGCCTTGATGACTGCGGCAAAAAACAGCGTCGGGGCAAAACTTGCACTAATGCATTGGTATGGAGAGCAGCAGCGCTTTAAAGAAGCCGAGAATGTATTTGTCGAGCTGTCGGCATTACCGATAGCAAAGCGCCAAGTACTCGAGCCATTATTGTCCATTACTCAAAGCCAGATTTTGACGGAACAAAATAAATGGCAACAAGCTGCTGAAATATTAGAGAGCCAGCAGCGGCTCTATCCTGAGCGCCGTGACTTACGACTTTATCTGGCGGAAGCATTGACCAATAGTAATCAGCCAACCAAAGCCCAAGCCTTACTCAAGCCGTTAACCGAGCAGCAACCAAGTGATCGCTATGCGTGGCAAAGTTTGCAATTGGCCAATGAAAAATTGGCAAAGACCACCAATTCTGCACCGCTAAAAAGTATTGCTACTATTAATGCACTACGCTACCGCAGTCATGACCAACTATGGAGTGGAAGCTACGAGCGCGCGCTGACTTCTTTAACGCAAGCCAAAAAATTGACAGAAAATTTGCAAAATACGGCTCAAGCCAATAGCGCTCGTCCACTACTTGCCAATATCAATGCCGAAATCAAAGCCGTAAAAACCGCCAAAGATTTTAAGCCTTAGGCGGTTCTCTGATAACTAAATGCTATAAAGCGCTATATAGAAAAAGCGTTGATTTTATCAATATACTGTAGCGATTAACCTTGTAGCGCGTCTTTGACCAGCTTTGAGATTAAGGCAGGGTCAGCACGACCCGCGGTTTTCGTTTTTAATATACCCATCACGCTACCCATATCACGCATTGACGTTGCGCCTTGCTCAGCGATTTCTGCGTTTACCAAGGCAGTAATTTCCGCATCATCCATCTGTTTTGGCATATATTCATTGATAATATCAATCTCAAACTGCTCTTTGGTCGCCAAATCATCACGACCGTTTTCGGTAAAAATAGTCAATGACTCATGACGCTGTTTGAGCTGTTTTTGTAATATTTCCAAAACTTCGGCATCATCAAGCTCTATTCGACGGTCAATCTCAATTTGTTTGATAACCGCTTGTACGTTACGCAGTACTTTGACCCGTTCAATCTCACGTGCTTTCATAGAGACTTTGATGGTGTCAGTTAGCGTCTGTTTAATTTGGCTCATTGTTGTTATTCCTTATGATTATAGGTAAAAAGTTTGTATAAAAAGTCTACTAATCAGAACAAGCTTTATAATAGAAAGTGTTAGAACCAATGATAGTAATAACAAAAATTGTAGCATAAAAAACGCCACTGATATCATCGGATAACAGTGGCGTTAGTGTAGCGCTGGTACTTAGCTAATCGACTTATCGATTAGTACATACGAGTGGTACGAATAGTTTCGCGTTGTAATTTCTTTTTATAACGCTTTACTGCAGCAGCTTTTTTGCGCTTGCGTACTTGCGTTGGTTTTTCATAAAATTCACGCTTACGTACATCTGACAATACGCCAGCTTTTTCACAAGCACGTTTAAAACGACGGATAGCGATATCAACTGGTTCGTTTTCTTTAACCTTAACTGCAGGCATGAAGACTCCTCGATTAGGATGAGATATAAGGGCATTAGTTTGGCTGTGTATTAGTATTTAGCCGTAATATCTCAAGATTACTGGCATCAGCTCAAACTAGGACAATCTTGCGCAATAGCACAAGGGCGCCTATTTTAATAAAAAATCGCAATAAAGTCAAAGGCTTTTACTTATTAATCTATAACTATCATTAAGTTGCAAACTGCTGCCAGCAATAAGGGTCGTAAGTCATTTATAGCTAAACGTTCTTTAGGAAGGATAAACGGGTTATTTACTAAATAGTATCAGTATAAATAAAAACCCTACTGTCTATAACGGTTTAGGCCAAGTTTATGCTATGATAATTTGCATAATATCAATCGTTTTATGTGCACTTTATTAAGGATGTTGGAATGAAAAAATCAGTACTCAATACGGCGCTAAGTACAGCATTTATTGTCGCTCTTGGTTTTGGTGTCAGTGCTTGTAGTAGTGAGAAAGAAGGTGAAGAGTCAGATCACATTTTAGCCGTCGATCGTGTTGATGAGGCAGCAGAGATTGCTCGCGCGAATGCACCTGCAGCAGAAAAGATGGATTTCCCAGCAACAGCGCCAATGCCAGCAGCTGATGCGACAACAGATGCGACGATGAGTACTGAAGAAGGGGCTGTCGCAGTAGAGGGAACAGCAGCTGATGCAACGGTAAGCGCCGATAGTTCTGATACCGCTGTGGCGACTGCCGATACTGCCAATAGTACTGAAGTGCCGGCGACGGATTCAGCTGAACCTGCAACCAATTAATCCTGCTTGAAGGCAGTATTCAATAATGAGCGGTGTCACTAACCATCTATAGATGAGGAAACAACCATGACTGTTAAACAAGCTGTAATAAAGAAAAAATCAGTTGTTAAGTTAGCGCTGTCTGGTCTAAGTCTTAGTGTGTTATTGACACTTAGCGCCTGTAGCGGTGGTGACAACACTCCCACTGATGAGCCTGCGGTGGTTAATGAAACCGAAGCTGTGGTTGTGGAGCCAGCAGCGCCTGCTGAAGCTGAGCCTGTCGTTGAAGTAGAAACAGTTGAGGCGTCAGAAGTAAAAGCGGAAGAAGTAAGTGCTGCCGCTGCTGAGCCTGAAGTGTTGGCTGCTGATGCAGGTGCTGCATTGTATGAAAAACAATGTAAAGTCTGTCATGAAAAAGGTTTATTAGCCGCGCCAGTATTCGGTAGTAAAGAAGCGTGGGCACCACGAATCGCAAAAGGTATCGATACACTACATATGCACTCTGCCAAGGGCTTTAACAAAATGCCTGCGCAGGCAAGCGCTGAAGTCAGTGAGGCGCAAGTTCATGCGGCTGTTGATTATATGGTTGCTGCAGCTAGCTAAATATTATTGATTGAAATTTGCTAAACTGACCGCCATTGTAAGCTTACAGTGGCGGTTTTTTATTCACGCTACAAGGCAAAATATAAAGGCACATAGATGAAAGTATTGGGTTTAGAGACCTCTTGCGATGAGACGGGTCTAGCGATTTTTGATAGCGAGCAGATAACGAGCGATAATAAAGGTCTGCTAGGGCAGGTACTGTATTCACAAATAGAGCTGCACGCCCTTTATGGCGGCGTGGTGCCTGAGCTTGCTAGTCGCGATCATATCCGTAAGTTAGTGCCTTTATTTAATGAGCTTTTGCAGCAATGCAATATCACTAAAGATGAGATTGATGCCGTCGCTTATACCAAGGGTCCGGGGCTTATCGGCGCCTTGATGACGGGTGCATTGTTTGGTCGTAGCTTGGCTTATGGGTTAGATATTCCAGCGATTGGTGTTCATCATATGGAAGGGCATCTATTGGCACCGCTGATGGGTGCGAATCCACCAGCGTTTCCGTTTGTCTCGCTACTGGTTTCTGGTGGGCATACGCTACTCATTGCTGCGCATGGTATTGGTCAATATGAAATCCTTGGCGAATCCATTGATGATGCGGCAGGTGAGTGTTTTGATAAAGCGGCGAAGATGTTGGGTTTGCCATATCCGGGTGGTCCTAATATCGCTAAATTAGCGGAAAGTGGCAATTCGGATGCCTATAGTTTACCAAGACCAATGTTACATCGTGGTTTGGATTTCTCTTTTAGCGGTATGAAAACGGCAGTGCATAATCTGATTAAAGATACCGATGGTTCAGGGGGCTCAGGAAATGGCTCTGATAGCGACCCGAAAGTTCGCGCCGATATTGCCGCCAGTTTTCAGCATGCCGTCGTTGATACCTTGGTGAAAAAATGCGTCAAAGCGCTTAAACAGGTCGAGATGAGCCGATTGGTTATTGCAGGCGGTGTCAGTGCCAATATTCATTTGCGTGAAACTCTCGAGCGAGAGCTTGCTAAGATAAATGCGACCGTACATTATGCACCTCCTGCTTTATGTACCGATAATGGTGCGATGATTGCGTATGCGGGCTACGAGCGTTTGCAAGCGGGTCAAGCAGATGATTTGGCTGTCAGCTGCGTGCCACGTTGGCCAATGACCGAGTTGCCAGCGGTATAAGCGCTAGAAAGTCGCTTGTATCCAATTTATTAAACTTTATATCACTCAAGGATAACTTATGCAGTGGCTTGCGATTGGATTAGGTGCTGCCATTGGCGCTTGCCTGCGAGGGTGGCTAGCGCGTTTTAACCCGATGCACCACTGGATACCACTTGGGACGCTTGGCGCCAATGTTTTAGGTGGACTATTGATAGGGCTGGCCTTGGTGTGGTTTGAACGTGTGGGCAGCGGTTTGTCTCCCAATATTAGACTGTTTGTGATAACTGGCTTCTTGGGTGGACTGACGACTTTTAGCACCTTTAGCGTTGAAGTATTTACCTTTATCCATAATGGCAAACTGCTTGCAGGCTTAGGACTGATTGGGCTACATGTGGGGCTGACGTTATTAGCAACCGCAATTGGATTTTATTTCTTTAAGTTGGTTTTGTAATAACAAAAATGCAGCGATAAAAAAGAGCCATATTAATTTTTTAATACGGCTCTTTTTTTAGTGATAATTACTTCTAGACAGGTTTTACGATACCTTCTAATAAACTCGCAAACCCTTGCATATAGGCAATCTCTTGGCTCGAGGTGCGCGTTGCCGCATACAGCTGACAGTAGACGCCGCTACCTAATGGACGCGAAACTACCCAGCCTTTTTTTTCATATTCAGCGACCACCCAGTCGGGGAGTGCTGCCACCCCGCGTTCACTAGCAACCAACTGAATCAACATAGCGGTTAGCTCGGTGGTACGCATACTTTTAAAGCTGACCTGCTCAGGACTCATAAAATTGGCAATAATATCGAGGCGCTTAGCTTCCACCGGATAAGCAATCAAAGTTTCATCGACTAAGTCTTTGGCATGGATAAATTGTTGCTCCGCCAAGTCATGAGTCGGCGACAGTACCAAACGACTTTCATATTCAAATAAGGGCTGATAGCTGATACCTTCTATCGGTAAATTACTGGTAGTAATCAATAAATCAATATCACCTTCCATCAATAAATGATGCGGCTCAGGCTCAAAACCGGTGGCAAAGTCCAATTCGACATCCGACCACTCACGGCGATAATGATTGAGAATGGGCATCAGCCAATCAAAACAGCTATGACATTCAGAAGCTAAGCGCAATCTGCCTGCTTGACCATGGGCTAAGCGTTTTAAGTTGGCTTTGGTGCGCGTGACCTGCGGTAAAATGCTGTCAGCGAGTGCCAATACCGTCTTGCCAGCTGGCGTAAAGGTCAACGGACGCGTGCGCCGATTGACCAAACTAATATCGTAATAGTTCTCTAGCTCTTTTAACTGATGCGAAACTGCAGAGGCAGTGACATGGAGCTCATCAGCAGCAGCGGCCAATGAGCCATGTGCTCGCAGCGCAGTTAGCGTATTAAGATGACGGAGCTCAAGCATAATGCAACCTAACCGCTAAAGTGAGAAAAATTTATTATAATCAATATAGCGCTGACTTTCACTCATAGCTTATTATTAATAAATGATGGACAGCTAACGTCGACGTAGCAATAGCTGTGAAATCACTGCCAAGATTAATGAAGCAACCAACAGAATCGTACCAATCGCATTGACCTCGGGTTTGAGACCTACACGTACCATAGAATAAATACGTAGCGGCAATATCTCATAGCTAGGACCGGTGACAAAGGTCGATACCACCACATCATCGAGCGATAAGGTAAAAGCAAGTAGCCAACCAGCCATCACTGCCGGGAAAATCACCGGAATCAATACTGTCCGTACCATTATTGATTCGCTAGCACCCAAATCACGCGCCGCTTCCATCAAACGCTCATCCAAACTACTTAAGCGCGCAAAGACAGTTATAACGACAAACGGCAGGCAAAAAGTAATATGCGCTAATAGCAGCGAGACAAAACCGAGCTGCAGTCCGATTAATAAAAACAGTGCCAGTAGCGATATCGCCAAGACAATCTCAGGCGACATCATTAGCACAAATAGCAGCCCGTTTAATAAACCTTTACCGCGAAAGTCATAGCGATGTAGCGCAAGCGCCGTTAATGTACCGATAGCGGTAGAAACCGTGGCGGCAACCAAGCCCAAGACAATAGAATGCCAAAAGGCATCAAGCATCGCCTGATTATTAAAGAGCGACTCGTACCACTTTAAACTAAAGCCGCCCCAATTATAGCCAATTTTTGACTTATTAAATGACATCACTACCAAGACGATGATAGGTAGATATAGCAAGGTATAAATCAGCACAAGGTAGCCTTTGGCGACGATATTGCCAAACCTTATGGGATTTTTGTTTTTCGGCGATTTGTTATTTGTTGAGCCATTTAGTGAACTATCAGACATTAGGCCACCTCGCTAAAGTCAGTCTTGCCGATACGGCGACTACTAGCGCGATAGGCAAGCAATAATACCGCCATAGCAAGCGTCAATAGGACACTGGCAGCCGCGCCAAATGGCCAATCACGGGCATCTAAAAATTGGTTCTTGATAATATTTCCAACGAGTAGATTGCGTGAACCGCCCAAAATATCGGCAACATAAAACATACCCATTGCTGGTAATAGTACCAACAGCACCCCTGAGATAATACCAGGTGTCGTTAATGGTAGTACCACATGCCAAAAGGTTTGCGGTTTCGATGCGCCCAAATCCTGCGAGGCAAGCAGCATATCATTGCGCAAATCGCTAAACACCGCATATAGCGGCAGCACCATAAACGGAAACAATAAATACGTTAAACCAGCAATCACAGCGCCTTGGGTATATAAGATATCAATGGGCGCATCAATAATGCCTATGGCTAATAAGGATTTATTAATTAACCCGTTATTGGCAAATAATAATTTAAGCGCATACGTCCGTACTAGGGAGTTGGTCCAAAATGGCAATATCAGCATGAGCATTAACAAAGGCTGCCAGCGTTTGCTCATGCGTGAGACAAACCAAGCAAAAGGATAACCGAGTAATAAGCAGATTATCGTAGTAATGCCTGCCATCCATAATGAGTGCACGAAGACATCAAAGTACAGCGGATCAATCATACGCACGTAGCTGTCGATACTGATAGGTAAGCTGATAAAAGCCGTGCTATCACGGGTCAGAAAACTGACGGCAATGACCAATATATTGGGTAATAGCGCAAAGATAAGAAGCCAACCCCAAATCAGCCATAGCGTTGCCGTACGAAAAGGGCTTTTATTGCTGATGCCAGTATGTGCCATTAGTGGATATCCTCTTCTGGCAATACCCATTCCCAACCATCGACCCACGACACTTTTACACCTTCATTAAGCTTATAGTCAAAACTTGGGTCATCTTCATCAAAGAATTCTGATGCTTTAATAATATGACCGTTCGTTAGCTCAATAATCGAGTCTAAGGTGCTGCCTTTATAATTACTTTCAATTACCCGCCCCAGTAGGCCGCCATGCTCTTTATCATTGGGATCATAAATGCGCAAATCTTCCGGACGTAGCAATAAATTGACGATATCGCCGACTTGGACATCGTTGGCAAAATCGGGTCGACGCAGATTACGCACAGGCGTTGGTCCGTCTTGAACTTGTGCTTCGCAGACTTCAACCTCAATACGACCATTGGTCACGCGACCATCACGATCTGGCTGCTCAGGATAAACACCTTTGACTTCCGCTTTAAATAAATTGGTCTCGCCAATAAACTTAGCAGTAAATAAATTGGCAGGGGTTTCGTAAATCTCAATAGGCGTACCAATTTGTTGGAATCTGCCGTCTTTCATCACTGCAATGCGGTCTGACATCGACAGCGCTTCTTCTTGATCATGGGTAACGAAGACAAAAGTAATGCCAAGCTCACGTTGCAGGCGTTTGAGCTCAGACTGCATTTGTAGACGCAGCTTATGATCGAGCGCCGATAAAGGCTCATCGAGCAATAGTAATTTAGGACGATTGATGACTGCACGTGCAATCGCAACGCGCTGCTGCTGCCCACCGGATAAATCCTGCGGGCGACGATTGGCTAAATGTTCTAGCTGTACCATCGCTAGCATCTCACGTACCCGCGTTTGAATCTCAACTTTAGGGACTTTTCGTAGCTTTAGACCATACGCCACATTTTGCGCGACGGTCATATGCGGAAACAGCGCATATTGCTGAAACACGGTATTGACTGGACGTTTATCAGCGGGCAAGCCTGCCATCTGTACGCCATCCAAATAAATCGCCCCTGCACTTGGCTGCTCAAATCCTGCAATCAGTCGTAGTAAGGTAGTTTTACCGCAGCCTGAAGGACCGAGTAAGGTAATAAACTCGCCATGCTGGATATCAAGATTGATGTCTTTTAAGACCTCAGTATTATCATAGGTTTTCTTTAGACCGGTCAGTTGTAGCAATACCTTATCAGTGTTTGCTGATGCAGGAGTAGTCGGCGGCGTTAAAAGTGATTCGGTCATAATGATTCCTAGATTACCGACATACATACTAAAATATCAGTGTCAGTCTGAACGCTGTATACGTTAGACATGATGATTTAGTATGTTAAAGCGATGAGTTTAACAGGGGTTGGTCGCAGGCTATTATAACAAACCTTCACTATAAGTTAGCGCAAGTTCCTTGTTGGTTGGTTGACCCTATAGCTATCTTGAAATAGCGATTAGAGATGAGTCTATGCTTTGTTAAATAGACTAAGTAACCACCCTTAAATTAAATAATTTTTACCATTTTTTTGAATTTATTCCTATACAATTGGTTTGCGTATGATAAATATAGAGTGATTTATAAAAGTAAGAATTTAAGTGAGGTTTGCTTAAAGCACCAAACAATATCGAAGACTTAGACTCTATGACAGGATAGTTATAAAGCAATTTACTATGTTAACCCGTTAAATTATCAAGGATTTCTTATGCCTAACAATACACGCCCTAAAACAGGTCAGGAAGCACTGGAGCTGCTTAAGCAAGGTAATATACGCTATGTAGACAGCTTGACCAATACCGATCCCTGTATGCAAAGGCGTCCAGAATTAATCAAAGATCAAGACCCTTTAGCGATTATTTTGGGTTGCTCGGACGCACGGGTACCGGTTGAGATCGTTTTTGATCAAGGTTTAGGCGATTTATTTGTCATACGCGTTGCAGGTAACGTGGTAGCTCCTTCACAAATTGGTTCGATCGAATTTGCTGCTGAAAAATTCAATACTAAACTGGTCGTAGTGCTTGGACATTCGCACTGCGGCGCTGTCACCGCCTGTGTTGAAACATTAATCAATCCTGAGCAAAACTACTCACCAAACCTACAATCTATCGTCGACCGTATCCGTCCAAGTGTCTATAATCTGCATGAACTTGCGACCGCTAATGGGCAAGATGTGGATGCAGACGAGCTGGTTGATCGCTCTATACGTGCAAATGTGCGTATGTCGGTCAGTCAATTAAAGTATGGCTCGCGTGCGTTAGAGGATTTAACCAGTAGTGGTCAGCTATTGATCGTTGGTGCCGAGTACGACTTAGAAACAGGTAAAGTGCGGTTTTTAGATGCTTAATAGTGTTCTATAAAGGCTATGCTAGAAAGACTAAGTGTTATAGGTATGATCATTTAATCTATTAGTGATTAAAAATATTTACATATAGGAATAATCATGAGTAATAATACTTTTAACAACGACCATTTAATACAAGAGCAACCTGAAAGCAGCGTAAAGGCTGATGGCGTACAGCCTATCTCAGCGCAGACGACAGGTTATACTTTTAACCATACGATGCTGCGTGTCAAAGATCCTGTGAAGTCTTTAGCGTTTTATACTGGCGTCTTAGGTATGACGTTACTGGCAGTCAAAAAATTCCCAGCCATGGGTTTTGATTTGTACTTTTTAGCCAAACTGACTGAGAGTGAACGTGAAAACTTGCCGTCAGGTAATGATTTAGAGATTTTTGCCTTCCGTCAGCGTGGCATTTTGGAATTGACTCATAACTATGGTACCGAAACAAAAGTGGACTTTAGCTATCATGATGGCAATCAAGAACCACAAGGGTTTGGTCATATTTGTTTTAATGTACCTGATCTCAATGCAGCGGTAGCTTGGTTTGATGAAAACAATGTCGAATTCAAAAAACGTCCAGATGAAGGCAGCATGAAAAATATTGTCTTTATTAAAGATGTTGATGGTTATTGGATTGAAATCGTACAAGCAGACTTGATGGCTTAATTGATTCATAAGTTAAGCGAATAAAAAAGCCACCTTATTGTTTGATAGGGTGGCTTTTTATATTGCTAAAGGATTCTTATTTAGTCTTTTTCGACTTGGAAGTCCGTATGGCAAGATTTACAGCTGTCGCCAACAGGTTTAAAAGCTGGCATCACATCGTCAATGCTAGTTGCTGTCTGTGCAGCGGCGTTTAGCTCAGCAGTGACCTTTTGAAAATTCTCTGCTTCTGCTTTAAAATCATCAACATTTGACCAAACCTCTGCTTTGGCATTGCCAGCGGCGTCTTTATTATTAAAATGGCTCCAAGGATTTTTAGACTCTTCTGCTAAAAATGCCGCCTGCTCTTTAAACACTGCAGCATCAAAAGTATCCGGCTCTTTTGCCATGCCGCCCATAACCTTCATTGCATCACCGAAATTCTTCATGATGTCCTGACGAGCTTTGACATCAGGGTCTACTGGTGTGCTACAAGCCGTCAGCCCTAAAGTGGCTGCCATCAAAGTGATAGCAAAGATAGATTTTAATGATTTTTGATTCGATACCTGAGTCATGAGTAGTGCTCCTTTTTACGTTGCTAATAAAAAGGTGGCGTAGCATACGCATGCTCGTCACCTGATTAAATGGCTACTATTAAAATAAATTTTATCCGATATTTTTAATATATTTTCTTTATTAACATTCGAAAATATTGTTTTTCATGATGCTTAAATTACATACTATCCTATATTAAACAGCAAGCAGCTTAAGTAGCATAGGGCGAAACCGTGAGTTTTTGTAAAATAGATTAAATATTCTCATAAATTGGTTTTAAATAATCGCTTTCGTTAAGCTATAGTAGATACACTTTTAAAAGAATACAGTGCTACTGGGATTAATTATTCGCAGCCTCTGTCTGCATAGGCACAGTAAGCAAGAAAAATTGATACCAGTAGTACCTTGTAATTTTTGTATTTCTTTTATTCAATACTGACTATATAAACTGCCGTCCTAAAAATTATCATTACTTACTTTGAATAGCGCTTTATTTAAAATAAAAAAAGTCAGCATGATTAGCTGACCTTTTTAACAATAAAATGATTTATATCAAAACCAATAAATACTAGTAAGTTATTATGCCAATCCCGATTATAAAGTTAACCAATCACGCGGTTTTAGGTAGAAGTCAGTCAACTCAAACTCAGGCGTGTCCTCAGCTGGCTCAAGACGATAATGCCAGCTAGCAAGCGGTGGCATACTGACCAAGATGGATTCGATACGCCCATTACTTTGCAGCCCAAATAGAGTGCCGCGGTCATAAACAAGGTTGTATTCAACATAACGACCTCGGCGATAGAGCTGAAATTCACGCTCTGCTTCAGTATAGGGCACATTTTTACGCTGCTCAAAAATTGGCAGAATACCTTCAAGGTAGCCATTACCGACCGCTTGCATAAATTTAAAGCAGGTTTCAAAATCCCAACCGCGACTTTCAGTATTGACGTCATCATAAAACAAGCCGCCGATACCGCGCTGCTCATCACGATGACGTAAATGGAAATACTCGTCGCACCATTGCTTGAAATCAGGATAAATACTATCGCCAAAAGGTGCACAGAGGTTATGACAGACTTGATGCCAATGCACGCAGTCAGCAAGCACAGGATAAAATGGCGTTAAATCAAAACCGCCACCAAACCACCAAATAGGGTCTTTGCCTTCTGCTTCGGCAATAAACAAGCGTACATTGGCATGGCTGGTTGGCACATGAGGGTTTTTGGGGTGCACAACAAGAGATACGCCCATTGCCTGTGCTTTACGACCAGCAATGTCAGGATGACGCGCAGTTGCTGAAGCAGGCAGGTTTTGGACGTGTATATGACTAAACATAACGCCGGCTTTTTCTATCACTTCGCCGTCTGCCAACACGCACGAGCGACCACCACCACCTTCAGGGCGTTGCCAATCGTCAGGGACAAAGGTAGTGGCTTTCTGTGCATCAGTGCAGCCATCACTTTCTTGCGCTTCTAGGGCTTGGCAGATACGCGCTTGTAAATCGACTAGAAATTCACGCACGCGCATGATGTCATGATGGCTTGGTGTTGTTGCATCGGTCGCCGACACATTGATATCGTTATCTATATTTGGGATGCTCATAAAATATCTGATTATTTGCTATTTATTAAGGTGTAGGGTGGTATTAAAATCTGTGTCTAATAGATGACCCATACGATCGCGCTTGGTCGCTAGATATTCAGCATTCATATCATTCACCCCAACGACTAATGGCACCCGCTCAATGACATCGATACCATGCTCGGTTAAGTAAGCGACTTTACTAGGATTATTGGTGATAAGGCGCACAGCATCAACGCCTACATGAGCAAGCATGGGTCCGCACATATCATAGATACGCGCATCAGCAGGCAACCCCAACATAAGGTTGGCATCTAGAGTATCGTGACCTTGATCTTGTAAGGCGTAAGCACGGATTTTATTGGTCAGACCGATGCCGCGCCCTTCTTGGCGCAGATATAAAATCGCCCCGCAGCCCGTTTTTTGTATCGCATCCATAGCGGTATTTAGCTGTGGTCCGCAATCACATTTTAAGGAGCTAAAAGCGTCACCAGTTAAGCACTCAGAATGAATTCTTATTAACGGAATAGGGCGTTCTGATAAAGCATCATCTTTTTGATTTAAGATGCTGCCTGCAATATCCGTTTGATCAAACACAGGCAGACCTACCGTCAGCATCACATGCTCTTGACCCTCATCATTCTCAAAGATATGAATATCAAACTCGCCGTGACGAGTAGGCAATTTGGCGCTAGTAATAAATTGATATGACATTAATGCCCTGCATAAGCTGATCATCGTGGCGCTAACTGTCTGACATAGCTTTATTATAATAGCTAAGTTCTTGTAAGCTAGCGGGTTTGCAAGATAGTATGCTAATTATATTTATTATAAAAACCACAAATTATAAAAACACACAAAGTTCACAGACGGCGCACGATGATTAAAGCGACAATTAAAAATAAATGCTATTATGCCATACTATTTTGACGGATACAGTGACAAGTCTTTGCCCTTACATTACTATGTCGTCACTAACGTCCGGTATGGATACAAAATAATAAGGCATAATAGCCATTATTATGACCTTTGAGGCAGCTATTAGAGCAGTCTTTAGGGTTGTCATTGAACGTTATTATCTTTATATCAAATAGCGTATTTTGGGTTATTGCAGCGATAAAAGCTGTATCACTAATTGTATAGTCGATGCTATCATTTGTATTAGCAATGATACAAATGATGGCATGGCTATTATTAACGCCACTTAGACTATTGCTATTGCTAGACCTTGTCTAAGGTAGCATCTGGTCAGCAGATTGGTAGGTATCGTACGTTTTATGCAGCAGTCACCTCATTCCCCACAGTCTCAGTCATTATCTGCGTCAGCTGTTGATTCTGCTGTACCGCTATCAAAACTGCAACAAACGTATGCAGTGATTCCACGTGAGCGTCCACAGACGCCATTGCTCGACAGTGTGGATAGTCCTGCTGATCTCAAGACTTTTAGCAGTGCTGAGCTGATGACTTTAGCCGATGAGCTAAGGCTGTTTGTATTGTATTCAGCGGGTCAAAGCGGTGGTCATTTCGGTGCCAACTTAGGCGTGATTGAATTGACTATTGCGCTACATTATTTGCTAGACACCCCACAAGATCAGATCGTTTGGGATGTGGGTCATCAAGCGTATGCGCACAAAGTACTGACAGGTCGCCGTGATCAGTTAGGTACTATCCGCTCTAAAACTGGCTTAACGGCTTTTCCAGAACGCGCCGAATCTGTCTATGATACCTTTGGGGTTGGGCATTCATCAACGTCCATCTCAGCTGGTTTAGGCATGAGCTTAGCGCTACGCTATCAAGGGCGCGCGCAGACGGTTGCCTGTATTATCGGCGATGGGGCGATGACAGGTGGCATGGCGTTTGAAGCGATGAATGACGCGGTGCAACAAGACGCTGATTTGATGGTGATTTTGAATGACAATGACATGTCTATATCCTGCTCGATTGGTGGCTTTTCACGGCATTTAGCAATGCTTTGGGAGTCAGGGTATCAGGTTGATATCTCTGATGCAGGCGAGCCAATATTATGTCAACGCCCTGATATGCAAGCATTTGACCGACGTAAGCGTCATAAAGAGCAGCGCGATGTACCGCAACTAGAAGACAATCTATTTAAGGCAATAGGCTTTACCTATTTTGGTCCTTTTGATGGTCATAATATTCCTGAGCTACTACGTGTATTGTCGCTTGCCAAGCAAGTCAAAGGTCCAGTTTTGGTCCATATTTATACCACCAAAGGTAAAGGCTTTGCGCCTGCTGAATTAGATCCAGTCGGCTATCATGCTATTAGTAGCTTACCTGCTGAAGATAACGTACCAAAAACTGAGAAACCAGTAATAATAGCGATTAAACCTTCCTTAAAGTACTCGCAAGTATTTGGGCAGTTTTTATGTGACAAAGCGGCACAAGATAAGAAGCTGCTCGCCATTACCCCAGCGATGGAAGAAGGCTCAGGGATGATTGAGTTTGCTCGTCAATTTCCAGAGCGTTTCTTTGATGTAGCGATTGCTGAGCAACACGCTGTGACGTTGGCGGGTGGCATGGCAACACAAGGCGTAAAGCCGATTGTGGCGATTTACTCGACGTTTTTACAGCGTGGGTATGATCAGCTTATTCACGATGTTGCTTTGCAAAATCTTGATGTGATGTTCGCCATTGATCGCGCCGGCCTAGTTGGTGAAGATGGCGCTACGCATGCAGGGGTGTTTGATTTTGCCTTTTTACGCTGCGTGCCCAATATGCTGATTGCAGCGCCAAAAGATGAAAACGAATGCTATCATTTGCTCAATACTTGTTATGAATACCAAGGTTGTACCGCAGTGCGCTATCCGCGCGGTGTTGGCACTGGCGCAACTATTACGCAGCCTGCGCAAATTTATAATATTGGTGAAGCGGTTATAGAATCGGTACTTGGTACAGACGATGCACCCAAGAAACTGGCATTATTGGCATTTGGTACGATGGTCGAAACCGCTCAGAAAGCCGCAGAAATGATTGCGAAATCCCCTTTATTAGCATCAAGCTGTCAGCTGCATGTGGTCAATATGCGCTGGGTGAAGCCTTTAGATACTAACTTGCTTGAAAACCTAGTTGAGCAAGGTATTACTCATATAGCGACTTTAGAAGAGCATATGATCATGGGCGGCGCGGGTAGTGCGGTCAATGAATACTTATTAAATAAATCGGCTGCTTTTAAAATCCATCGTCCATCTATTTGCAATATAGGTATCCCTGATCGGTTTGTTGCGCATGGCTCTCAAGCAGAACAGCTGGCAGATTGTGGTCTAGATGTGGAAGGTGTGTTCAATCAGCTCCAAAACTTATTATCTTAACTGATGTGGCTTAAGGTTTAAAAGACGATTAATCATCTATCTGCTACATTATAAAAATAATAAATACCCATAGTCCGTAAAAAGTTGATAAAATAGCTGTGTAAAAAATAAAGCTGTATTTTTGTGCCAAGATATCGCCTGCTTGCCGTAGGTGTGAACTATTTGACAACTTGAGCGGTGCGACTAATAGCAACCAAATATTGTGGTTTGCTATGTGGCTTTATTTTTCATTGATTTTATAAGTAGTGTTGGTGCTATAAGTATCTCTTACTTTACATACTTTCTTTATTAATAAGTATCTATCGATTGGTACTTATCAATTAATATTTATCTAGTAATATCCATTTATCAAACAAGCAGGTTATTGTATGGAACCCATGGTCGTCATCGCAGCGCGTGCTGCTGAAAAAGTCGGTAAAGAAATTTTGTACGCGCATCAAAACCGTCACAAAATTGAGTTGGATATCGAGTCAAAAGGACTAGATGGTCTGGTTACTCGTATTGATCGCTTTAGTGAAGAGCTGACGATTGAGACGCTAAAAGCCAGCTATCCAAATCATTCGTATTTGGGTGAAGAGTTTGGTATGCAGGAAGGTCGCGGCGAAGATGCTGACTGGTGCTGGATTATCGATCCACTAGATGGCACTAAAAACTTCGTTCATGGCGTACCACAGTTCTGTGTGTCTATCGCCGTACAGCATAAAGGCGTGACTCAGCATGGTGTTATCTATGATCCTGTCCGTGATGAGATGTTCTCTGCTAGCCGTGGTAAAGGCGCGCGTTTAAACCAACGCCGTATCAGTGTGAGTGAGCGTAAAACGATCGATGGTGGTTTATTTACTACTGGGCATCCTCTTGAGCGTAAGCGCAATGGCGAAGTTATCTCATATGCCAAAGAGCACTACGAAAGCCTACAAAAAATCACTGAAGCGGGCGGTCAAATCCGTCGTTTAGGCTCAGCTGCTCTTGATTTATGTTATGTGGCTGCTGGTCGCTTTGATGGCTACTTTGAGATGTCAATCAAGCCTTGGGATATCGCAGCAGGCGAGCTTATTGTCACCGAAGCACGTGGCGTGGTCGTTGATCATACCGGCGCACACAATTCGATGACATCAGGCTCTATCTTTGCTTGTAATATAAAACTGCTAAAACCTTTGATGCAAGTGGTTGTGCCAGCATGGGGCGATGCGCTTTAATCGTCCCCTTTTAGATAGCTAAGTATGACAAACAAAAAGCTGGTTCCGTTACGGAGCCAGCTTTTTTGTTTTACCATTATCTTTATAGCCACTTTTATCTTCAACTGTAATACCATTGAATTCAAGCTCTTTACTAACCTTTTCAAGCAGCTGCAACTCTTCTTCTATCAGCATCAGCATATCTTGCACATGAGGTAAGACCTTGCTACAGGCAGTAATACCAAATTCAATCTTATCCAAATAACTTGCCAGCGTAATATTCATCGCTTGCCCGTTGAAGACAATCGAGGCAGGGTACAAAGATTGTAGGCGCGCGCCATTCCAATACAATGATTTTTCGGAGCCTGGCACATTTGAGATAATCAGGTTAAAGGCTTGTTTTTTAGGAAACAAACCAGTCGCCAGATTAATCCCTTCCCATGCATAAGACACCACACTGTAGTTAATAACTTGCGCTTGATTCATACGTCTAAAACGGCGTTTTCCATTGTTCATACTGCGATGAATTAGCTTGATTCTACTCAATGGATCATCCAGATGAGTACCCAGATTGGCAAGGACAAATGACAGCTGATTGCCCGCGACACTATCGTCAGTTCGTAAAGACATGGGCACGAACGCAATCAGAGGCTTGCTAGGTAGTGCATCCATCGAAATCAAATAACGCCGGATAGCACCAGCACAAACGGCTAGTACTACATCGTTTTTGCTAATATTAATACGCTCAGCAATATCATTGAAGCGCTTAATATCATAAGATTGTGCCGCTATGCGCCTCGATGCTGAGATGCGTCTGTTTAGAATACTTCTCGGCGCATCAAAGGTACTGACATAGCTGTCGTCATTATAATTTTTAAAATTATCCAGTAATTCTGTGAACACAGGCTTAATGGTAGATACTTGCTCTTTTAGGATGCGTAAAGCGGAGCGCTCTTTGGGCAAGATAGCATCGATCTGATTGCGATGGCGTGCCATTAATGACCAAATAGGCAAAGTAACCGGCTCATTGGGCGATTGTGACAAGGATTTTTTGACCAAACGCATGGCAGCGATGCCATCAACCAGCGAGTGATGGATTTTGAAATACAGCGCAAAGCGCTCTGGGCTACCTTCGCTCTCTGGCTGAATGCCTTCAATCACATGGCATTCCCACAGGGGCATAGCACGGTCCAATAGACGACCATGCTCTCTTGAAACATACATCAAAAGTTCACGCACACGGGCGGGCTTGGGTAGGGCGACATGATGCAAGTGGTGCTCAACATCAAAATTTTTGTCTTTTTTCCAAAATACCATATGCTCAAGTACTTGGTTGAACGGAAACGTTGGAGGTACATCAGAGTCTTGCATCTGCTTTACAAGCTGATGAACAAAACTGATATCGGCATCCTCTGGTAATTCAAATAAAAATAGACCTCCAACATGCATGGGTTGTTTACGCGACTCAAGAAGTAAAAACAACTGGTCGACTGCTGTAAGAAGTCGCATAATAAATCCTTTTATAATGAAAAATATAATCACCTAACCTTTAATACTACTGAAAAAAGTATCCCGTCTGTGGTGAGCTGGCAGTTGCCATTTTGCGCATCGGCATACGACCCGCCAAGAAAGCCTGACGACCTGCCCATACCGCATGCTTCATTGCTTGAGCCATCATCACAGGATTTTGCGCATTGGCAATGGCTGAATTCATTAGTACGCCATCACAGCCAAGTTCCATGGCAATCGCGGCATCAGAAGCTGTACCGACACCAGCATCAACCAATACGGGTACTTTCGCATTTTCAATAATCAAGCTTAATGTATGGCGATTGAGCAAACCAAGACCAGAGCCAATCAGACTACCAAGTGGCATAATTGCCACGCAGCCCATACTCTCTAATTCTTGAGCAACGATAGGGTCGTCCGAGGTATATACCATGACCTCAAAACCGTCATCAATCAACACTTTTGCCGCTTTGAGTGTTTCCATCACATTAGGGTATAAGGTTTTTTCGTCCCCTAATACTTCAAGCTTAACCAGATTATGCCCGCCTAATAGCTCGCGAGCAAGCTTACAAGTACGAATCGCCGTTTCTGCATCAAAACAACCCGCTGTATTTGGCAAAATAGTGTATTTATCTGGTGAAATGACATCAAGCAAATTGGGCTCATTGCTATTTTGACCGATATTGGTACGACGAATAGCGACCGTCACTATCTCTGCTGCTGACGCGCCGATGGCGGCACCCGTTTCAGTCATATCTTTATACTTACCCGTACCGACCAATAATCGAGAAGAAAAAGTCCGACTGCCTACCGTAAAAGTATCTTGCAAAAGGGGTGTCGATTGAGTGGCAGTGCTAGTGTTATCTGACATAACTGAAAATCCTAATGGCGAGTAAAACAAAATGCTATTATAACAAAATCATGCAATCTTACTTGCAGTCTTTTTGAGTTGAGCCAGTTAAGAATAATACATTTACCATGCTTTGATACAAGTTTTTTTCTGAGTTTTTCTTTATCTATTAGGTCGTTTTTATGATGCAATTGCCGTACAGTTTTGCAAAACGCCATCAGATTTTGGTTATTTTAGCCATTGATCCTGAGCTGCCACCGACATTGCTATTGACCAAGGTGACGCCGCTTTCAGCAATCAATGAAGCGGTGCGATTTTTACAGCAGCAAGGCATACGCGGTGTGCCGATATATGAAAGCGTCAGCTCGGACGATTTTGAGAAACGCATGAATGCCGCTTATGCAGGTAACACTGGCGAGTCACAGCATATCGCCGCTGGTCTTGAAGACCATCCTGATCTTGATAGCTTGGCAGATAGCGTGCCTGAAACTGAAGACTTGATGGACCAACAAGACGATGCACCTATTATCCGTCTCATCAACGCATTGTTGTCCGAAGCGATACGTCTAAACGCCTCAGATATCCATATTGAAACCTTTGAAAAACGCTTGGTCGTTCGCTTCCGCGTCGATGGTGAGCTTAAAGAAATCATCACACCAAAACGTCAATTAGCGCCGTTATTAGTATCGCGTATTAAAGTGATGGCAAAACTGGATATCGCTGAAAAACGCGTGCCACAAGATGGGCGTATTAGCTTGCGCTTAGCGGGGCGCGAGGTTGATGTGCGGGTATCGACATTGCCGTCAAGTTTTGGTGAGCGTGTGGTCATGCGCTTACTAGATAAGCAAGCAGGTCGCCTGAATATGACCTATTTGGGTCTATCTGATAATGATTATAGTGAGCTTAAGCGCTTAATCCATCGCCCGCATGGCATTATATTAGTGACAGGACCGACAGGCTCGGGTAAAACCACCACGCTATATTCCGCATTGACTGATTTAAATGATCAAACCCGTAATATCTTGACCGCTGAAGATCCGATCGAGTTCCAGCTTGATGGTATTGGGCAAACGCAGATCAACAATAAAGTCGATATGACCTTTGCTAAGAGCTTGCGTGCAATGTTGCGTCAAGATCCAGATGTGGTCATGGTGGGTGAAATTCGCGATTTAGAGACAGCAGAAATCGCTGTGCAAGCATCTTTAACAGGGCATTTGGTATTATCAACCCTACATACCAACACCGCTATTGGAGCGGTTACGCGCTTGCAAGATATGGGCGTTGAGCCGTTTTTATTATCATCATCATTGATAGGCGTGGTCGCCCAGCGTTTGGTACGTACGTTATGTACACATTGTCATGATTGGCAGATGGCTGACCCTGAACAAGCCAAATTGTTTACTGAGATTGGTATTCAATCAATGTCTGACAATATTGCAACTAACAATGCTGCTGATAATCTGACAGATAAAGATATTAAGCTACCTAGAGCAGTCGGCTGCGATAAGTGTAACCAATCAGGCTTTAAAGGGCGAACAGCGATATATGAAGTGGTGCCCGTTGATGATGCGCTGCGACGCATGATTCATAGCAATACCGCCGAGTATGAGCTAGAAGATTACGCCCGCCAAAAGACACCATCGATTCGTGCTGATGGTTTGCGTAAGGTAATCGCGGGACGTACGACATTAGAAGAAGTGCTACGCGTGACCAAAGAAAGCGCCCTACTTGAGGACGCTTTGATTGTTTAGAGTAATATTTTTAGAGAAATTTTTATTTGACAGCGATACATTCAACTTCAACGCTGGCACCTGCCGCTAGCTCTGCGACACCAAAAGCTGAACGGACGGGATAAGGCTTTGCCAGTTCAGCTTTATAGATTTTATTGAAGTCATTAAAATCGTCCATATCGGTGAGCATCACCATACACTTAACGATATCTGACTTTTGGTAACCATATTTTAATAACGTGGTATTGATATTATCCAGTGCTTGTTTGGCTTCGGCTTTAACACCGCCTTTGACCAGCTTGCCATATTTAAAGCCAATCTGACCAGACATATACAAAGTATCGCCGACACGGACTGCTTCTGAGAAAGGATAATTGCCGCCGTCACCTAAAAATACAGGGCTAGACTTAGTGATAGTTGCTGCATGATGTGTATGAGTTGAAGTTTTCTCGGGTGCAGCAGTGGCACTAACGGTAAATCCTAATGTACAGATACTGATGAGAAAAGCCTTGGATAAATTAGTAAGCGCTGTTTTAGAAGTAGCTTTAGAAATCATTTTGGACATCATTGTCTCCTTATTATAAGTTTATAAATCACTGCTATACGAAGTGCGCTATAAAAATGCTTTAAAATGGATAGCGCACTACTTTACGTATTCTTAATATATTAGTTATCTTAAACAGCCTCATCATTATCAGCTGATTGATTGTCTTACTTAGTTTCTACTTTTGCGTCTGTTTCTACTACTTTGGTATGAGACTCAGTATCAGCCTCTGCCGACTTTTCATTAGCTTTGCCTTGACGACGCGCTTCTAACTCGGACTTGGGTATCCAAGCCC
>Ga0136557_1000500_pt1 | contig 29300 bp, 27 predicted proteins | sample AntRauTorckE6832_FD_104796 | JGI IMG/M metagenome (GOLD analysis project Ga0136557, IMG submission 104796) | Saline lake microbial communities from Rauer Islands, Antarctica - Metagenome Torckler E6 #832 | ecosystem: Environmental > Aquatic > Non-marine Saline and Alkaline > Saline | place...
CGCTTCTTTTTCAACAACCGGCGCACAGATCACCAGATCTCCGGCTAATGGCACTGTTATACCCGGTGGCGCTTCAAATGGGAAGGACAAGACGTTGGTGGGTTTGTCCTTGCCCCGGTACTGGTGGTTCAGAGCCCGGCCCTCTTCGGTGTCGACGATGCGAATCGTCACCTCGGAGGCTTCCTCTCCTTGCCAGGCTTTTTCAGCCCAGGCTTGGAATTGTGCGCTATTCGGTACGTCAGGCCCGTCAAAAACGTTTTGCAGGTCTACTGTCAGCATGCTCATTGGCCGTTGCTGCTTACGTCGTCCAGGGCGTCGTAGGCTTCAACAATGCGCTGTACCAGCGGATGCCGAACCACGTCTTTGGCGCCAAAGCGGGTAAAGCCGATACCTGGCACTTGGCTCAGTACCGTGGCGGCATGGATCAGCCCGGAATTCTGCCCGCGGGGCAAATCCACCTGGGTGGTGTCGCCGGTAATGACCGCCGTTGAGCCAAACCCGATCCGGGTCAGGAACATTTTCATCTGCTCCCGTGTTGTGTTCTGGCTTTCATCGAGAATGATGAACGAGTTGTTGAGCGTGCGGCCGCGCATGAAAGCGAGCGGCGCAATCTCGATCACGCTTTTCTCGATCAGGCGGGTAACGTGGTCAAACCCGAGCATTTCGTAGAGCGCGTCGTACAGGGGACGAAGGTAGGGGTCCACCTTCTGCGCCAGATCGCCGGGCAAAAAGCCGAGCTTTTCGCCGGCTTCCACCGCTGGGCGCACCAGCAGAATGCGCTTCACCTGCTCGTCTTTCAGGGCTTCGACAGCACAGGCGACGGCCAGCCAGGTTTTACCGGTACCGGCAGGGCCAATGCCGAAGTTGACGTCGTGGCTGCGGATACTGTGCACATACTTCTGCTGATTCCGCCCACGGGGCTTGGCGGTCAGCTTCGGTGTTTTGATGACGGCGACCTGGCCCTCGTCATAGGGCACATCGTCCGGCAGTCGCTCCAGGCCGGTTTCGCGAATATAGAGATGTACCGTGTCGGGCGAGATGTCATCGGTGGCCTCGGTTTCCCGGTACAGGTGGCGAACAACCTCGGTGGCCGCAGCCACGTTCTCGGTGGGCCCTTCCACCCGGAAATGATGCCCCCGGCGGCCGACTTTTACCTGCAGACGTTTTTCAATCATCTTCAGGTTTTCATCAAACTGTCCGCACAGGGTGGCCAGGCGGCGCTGGTCTACCGGGTGCAGGTCAAATTGTCTCGAATCGTTGGTGTTCAAATTTGCTCCAGCTGGTTTGGGAAACTCATCGGGGCCGCGCTCAATGCAGCTCGGAATCTACCGGTACGCCGCGCAGTGAGTTCGCGTAGGCCTCGACAATTTCCACATCAATAAAGTGCCCGACCACTTCCGGATCTTCGTGCCGGAAGTTCACAATGCGATTATTCTCGGTACGGCCAGCGTACTCGCCCGGGTCTTTCTTGGACAGGCCGGTAACCAGAATCCGCTCGGTGTTGCCGACCATCTTGCGGCTGATGTCCATCACGTTCTGGTTCAGCCGATCCTGAAGAATGCTCAGGCGCTGTTTCTTCACCTCCATCGGCGTGTCGTCCGGCAAATCAGAGGCCGGCGTGCCAGGGCGAGCGCTGTAGATGAAGCTGAACGACATATCAAAGCCGATGTCGTTGATCAGTTTCATGGTGTCTTCAAAGTCTTTATCGGTTTCGCCCGGGAAGCCAATGATGAAATCCGAGGAGAAGCTGATGTCCGGGCGGATCTTGCGCAAACGGCGCAGCTTGGATTTGTACTCGAGGGCCGTGTGGCCGCGCTTCATTGCCGCCAGGATGCGGTCAGAGCCGCTTTGCACCGGCAGGTGCAGGTGGCTGACCAGTTCCGGGACGCGTTCGTAGACGTCGATCAGCGAGTCGCTGAATTCCACCGGATGAGAGGTGGTGTAGCGAATGCGGTCAATGCCGTCGATGGTGGCAATCACTTCCACCAGTTCGGCCATGTCCATCACGTCACCGTCGTGGGTTTCGCCACGGTAGGCGTTGACGTTCTGGCCCAGCAGGTTTACTTCGCGCACGCCCTGGGCGGCCAGGTGGGCGACTTCGGCGATCACGTCATCCACCGGGCGGCTGACTTCTTCGCCGCGGGTGTAGGGCACCACGCAGAAAGTGCAGTATTTGCTGCAGCCTTCCATGATGGAGACAAACGCGGAGGGGCCGTCGGCGCCGGGGTCCGGGAGGTTGTCGAATTTTTCGATCTCCGGGAAGCTGACGTCGACCACACCGACGCCGTCACCCTTGGTGCGGATTTCGGTGATCATGTCCGGCAGGCGGTGCAGGGTCTGCGGGCCGAAGACCATGTCGACATAGGGGGCCCGGTCAATAATGGCCTGTCCTTCCTGACTGGCGACGCAGCCGCCAACACCGATAATAAGCTCCGGTTTTTTGGCTTTGAGCTTTTTCCAGCGGCCGAGCTGGTGGAACACCTTGTCCTGGGCTTTTTCGCGGATGGAGCAGGTATTCAGCAGCAGGATGTCGGCGTCATCCGGGGTGTCGGTCATTTCGACGGGGTCGCCGGTTTTGAGTAGGTCTGCCATGCGGGCAGAGTCGTACTCGTTCATCTGGCAGCCGTGGGTTTTGATGTACAGCTTCTTGGCCATGGGTCTCACGTAGTCTGTTGAGTTGGCGCCGGGGTGGTGTAGGGCGCTGATAAAAATTGGACTGCGTAGTATAACGGGGTGCTTAAACTTCAACCACCGTTGTCTCGGTATTCCTTATTTGGGTTTGTGCTATGATCATGTTTCCTCGAGCTTGGGAGTCGGAAGGGCTTTGGGGATGCCTTTCCAAAAACCGCTACGAGCACTTCCATGTGCGCTTCTCTCAGGCCATCCATGGCCTTCGAAATTTTTGGAAAGGCATCCCCAAAGCCCCTCTATCGAGCTCTTGAGTTCGCGAGCCCCCAAGCCTGAAACCATGCCATGCCTGGCAGACTAACTGAACAGAACGCGATATTAACCATGACCCCCGAACGCCTCGCCCGTATCAAGCAAACCCTGGACACCCGTCAGCCGGACCTGCGGGTACTGACTGATCAGGTCCACAAACCCCGCAACCTTTCGGCCATCATTCGCTCCTGCGATGCCTTCGGCCTGGCGAACATGCACGTTGTCTGGCCGAAGGAGGGCTTTCGGGCGTTTCGTAAGACCACGGGCGGCAGTTATCACTGGGTGACAACCCACACACATCCCACCATTGATAATGCGGTGACGGAGTTGAAGGCGCAGGGGTATAAGCTTTACGCCGCGCAATTCTCAGACAGGGCGGTGGATTTCCGGGATGTGGATTACACCGTGCCTTGTGCCATTGTTATGGGCAATGAGAAGGACGGGGTGAATCCGGTGACGGCGGAGCAGGCGGATGAGCATATTGTGATTCCGATGATGGGCATGGTGGAGTCGTTGAATGTGTCGTCGGCCTGTTCGATTATTCTTTCCGAGGCCCAGCGACAGCGCAAGCTGGCCGGTATGTTCGAGCAGCGGCGGTTGCCGGATGAGGAATACAGCCGGCTGCTGTTCCGCTGGTGCCAGCCGACGGTGAAGCGCTACTGCGATGACCGGAAGTTGCCGTATCCGCCGATAGATCCGGAGACTGGCGAGCTGATTGATGGGGTGGGGTGGATGCGAGAAGTACGCAAGCAGCGGGCTAATCGAAAGAGGTGGAATGACACGCCTGAATCAGCCAAGGAATAATTGTAGGCAGATAAAACTAACCTGGTCAGATCGGTCGTGGGGTGGGTACATACCCACCCTGCGACCTACCGCCAACATACAAGGCTGGATAAATCAGGCCTTATTCCTCCCGAGCTTCCAGATAACGCTGCAACTGCTCCCGCAAGGCCTTGGGCAGGCGGGTGATGGTCAGGGCGTCGTTGTCGCGGTCGTAGTACACCGCCTGGTTCACCAGGTCGGATGAGAACGACACGCTCATGCCGCCGCCGGAGCCTGCGATGCGCACGAGTTTTTTGACTTTGCGGTGGTCCGGGTGCAGCACGCCACTTTCGGGCAACTCGGCGTTCTGGCTGGCGAATTCCTTGAAGCGTTCGGGCTGGCTTTCATCCAAGTACCCTGACAGGGCTTCGATTTCCACCGGTTCGCCCAGTGCGTGCTGGTCTTTGCAGAATTCGTAGGCCTTGGTGCGAACTTCTCCGGCTTTCTCGGGCTCGGAATTTTTGGCGAAGGCTTCCACGGCATCGAGGAAGGTCAGGGTTTCTTTTTCCACATCCACGTTGTTGGTGAAGCCGCTCAGGCGAAGGAACAAGTCGCCGGGCTCGCCGGTGCCGCGGCCGTGTACCAGGGTCAGGTAGTTCTCGCTGCCGTTTTCGCCGCGCCAGTCGTCGAGCTCGATGCGCACAGCCAGGTTCAGGCGGGACAGGCTGATGATGTCGGTGGCATCCAGTCGCTCACTGCCGTCAAAGCGCATGGCGCTATCCGTTTCCAGAATCAGCAGGTAGGCCACTTCTGAATCGGCCAGGGCTTCGTGGACCAGCATCAGGTGGCCGTCGAATTCTTCCTGGCTGGCGTTAAGCAGTTCCTGCCATTGGCTGAAAAGGCGGTCGGTGAGGGCGCTGAAGCTCTGTTTGTCTTCCAGGTAGTCTTTCAGCCAGGCGCTGAACGGGCATTCGCCGAGGTCTTCGGAGAAGCGGCCGTATTTCTTGCCCGGCTTGCTGTTGAACAGGCGCTTCATCTGCTTGTGCAGGGCCTCGTAATCACCACCGGGCTCCTGCATGGCCTCGCCGGCAACAATGCGAGCGGGCTGCCCCGGCTGGTACTGGCTGGCAAAGGCGGTGCGCAGGTGTTTGATGGCCATTGAGTTCGACTCCTGTTGGCTTTGGCGGGTGATTCAAGCGGTGGAGATTCTGCCATGGTCTGGAGTTATATTCATTCGTTGCCTGCACGGATTGGTGGCTGGTCGCGAGGCAGGTAGGTCTTTTTCTTCCGAAAAAACAACTCGCTGCGCACAGACATCTTTTTTCCAAAGAAAAAGATACCCCCACCCCGACGGCCAGCCCGCCAGGGTGGAGGTATCGATTCCAGAGTCAAACTCCGAAATTAAACCCGCTTGCTACGAACCAGGCCTTGAAGGAGGCTCGAAACTGCCTCGGGAATCTCAGCCTCGGTATCGGCTGAAACACTGGCGTTGGCGATATCAGAGCCGAGGTTCACGGCAACGGCCACCAGGCCATGGGCGGTTAGCAGCTGGGCTACGCGGCGGCGTTCGTCGGCATCGCCGGCGTTTTCCTCAGAGACAACGACGGCCGTCTTGCCCTGGTCGAACAGGGCACGCTCCAGGGCCAGGGCCAAAGCCGGCGCCTGCTTGCCGAGGCAGGCAATAATGGCCGGTTTCTGGGCCAGGCGGCGTTCCCGTTCTTCCGGGGTGACCGGGTCCAGGGACTCTACGCCTTCGGCCAGGCCAGCAACCATGCCGGCACCGATGGTTACGTTAGTCAGGCGATCAATGACGATGAAGCTGCCGGTCGCATGATTGCGCTGATAGGCGTCAAATGCGATGGGCTGGTTCAGAGTCAGTTCGCACAGGCCGATTTCATTGAGCTGCAGCCGCTCGGGGTTGGCCTGCTGCTCCAGTGTATTCACATCGGTCTGGTGGTGAATGGTTTTCACCGTGCCGGAGGTAAACGTGGGGCCCAGCTTGATGTCGTACAGCCGGCCGGTTTCCAGAGGGGCATCGGTCATCCACACGATGTTGGCGTTGAAGCGGTTGCCCACTTCCGGCTCGTCGGCTGCTTTTACCAGCATGTCACCACGGCTGACATCAATTTCGTCTTCCAGCGTCAGGGTTACGGCTTGGTCTATGTAGGCCTCGTTCAGGTTGCCGTCAAAGGTCACAACCTCTTTTACCTTGCTGGTGCGTCGCGAGGGCAGGGCCATCACGGTTTCGCCCGGGCGGATGACGCCGGAGGCGATGGTGCCGCAGAAGCCCCGGAAGTTGAGATCCGGCCGGGTCACGTACTGCACCGGGAAGCGGAAGTGTTCCAGGTTCTTGTCCCGGGAAACTTCTACGGTTTCCAGGATTTCCATCAGCGGCTGGCCGGTGAACCAGGGCGTGTTCTCGCTCTTGTTGACCACGTTGTCGCCTTCCAGGGCAGAAATAGGCACAAAACGAACGTCTTTCAGGCCCAGTTTGGCGGCGAACGCCAGGTAGTCATCCTTGATTTCATTGAATCGTTCTTCGCTGAAATCCACCAGATCCATCTTATTCACCGCCACCACAATATGGCGAATGCCCAGCAGGGAGGCGATGTAGGAATGCCGACGGGTCTGGGTCAGTACGCCGTAGCGGGCGTCGATCATCAGAATCGCCAGTTGCGCGGTGGAAGCGCCAGTGGCCATGTTGCGGGTGTACTGCTCGTGGCCCGGGGTGTCGGCGATGATGAACTTGCGTTTGTCGGTGGAAAAGTAGCGGTAGGCGACATCAATGGTGATGCCCTGTTCTCGCTCTGCCTGCAGGCCGTCGACCAGCAAGGCAAGATCCAGCTTTTCGCCGGTGGTGCCCATCTTGGCGCTGTCGGTTTTCAGGCTTGCCATGTGATCTTCGTAGATCATCTTGGTGTCGTGCAGCAGGCGGCCGATCAGGGTGCTTTTGCCATCGTCGACACTGCCGCAGGTCAACAGGCGCAGCAGTTCTTTGTTCTCGTGTTGCTTCAGGTAGGCCTGAATATCTTCGGCGATCAGATCAGATTGGTGTGACATCAGAAGTACCCTTCCCGCTTTTTCTGTTCCATGGAGCCGGCTGAATCGTGGTCAATAACGCGACCCTGGCGCTCAGAGCTGGTGGCCAGCAGCATTTCCTGAATGATCTCCGGCAGCGTATCGGCTTTCGATTCGATAGCACCGGTCAGCGGGTAGCAGCCCAGTGTCCGGAAACGAACGGATTTCATCTCGGGCGTCTCGCCCTCTTTCAGGGGCATGCGGTCGTCGTCCACCATGATCAGAGTGCCATCCCGCTCAACAACGGGGCGCTCAGCGGCAAAGTACAGCGGTACGATGTCGATATTTTCCAGGTAGATATACTGCCAGATGTCCAGCTCGGTCCAGTTGGACAGAGGGAAGACCCGAATACTTTCACCCTTGTTGATCTTGCCGTTGTAAATGTTCCACAACTCAGGGCGCTGGTTTTTCGGATCCCAGCGGTGGTGTTCGTCGCGGAACGAATACACACGCTCCTTGGCTCGGGATTTTTCTTCGTCCCGGCGGGCGCCACCGAAGGCGGCGTCGAACTTGTACTTGTCCAGAGCCTGTTTCAGGGCCTGGGTTTTCATGATGTCGGTGTGCTTGGCGCTGCCGTGAGTGAAGGGGCCAACACCTTGCTCCACGCCTTCCTGATTGGTGTGCACGATCAGGTCCAGACCGTAACGGCTAACCTGTTTGTCGCGGAATTCGATCATGTCCCGGAACTTCCACGTAGTGTCTACGTGCATCAGCGGGAATGGCGGCTTGCCCGGATAAAAGGCTTTGAGAGCCAGGTGCAGCATCACGGCAGAATCCTTGCCGATGGAGTAGAGCATCACCGGGTTATCAAACTCGGCGGCCACTTCCCGGATAATGTGGATGCTTTCGGCTTCCAACTGCTTGAGATGCGTAAGATTGTAGGTGGTCATGGTCATCCGTTTGCGCAAAGTGCGAGGTGATCAATGGATGACCCACTATATCAGTGGCTTTTAGGTATAAGAAAGCGCTCGATAAGACTTTTGCGTTCTAACAATATGTGAAGAGATCGGCATCCTCTGCCTGACGTGTGTTCCTCAGTGCGCCTGTTTGCCCTCAATCAGCATGCGGGCAACGTATTTGTCCACATCGTCAAAGCCATTGCCTTCAAACTCACAGAATTGAATGCCAAGTTCGAATTCATTTCGGGACACTCGCCGCATATGCACAATATTGGCAGCGGTGGAGATGGTAACGGATTGGCTCGCAGGCACAGGAAGAGAAAAGCGGACTTTTGTTTCCAGCCAGTTGCCCGGAGCGGGAGGCCGCATTCCTGGAATCAGTTGCCGGACGGCTTCCTGATCACAGGAAATCGTGACACCGGAACGGGAAATGTTGGATGCCAAGCAGGTAATGCACTGACCGTCTGGTCGCTCCAGTGTGACGTCTGTGACGACAGTCACTCTTTGTTGGTGACGCAGGCATGGTCTGGTCGACGGTGTTTTGATTCTGACCCGTTTGGCCTTCCGGGTTTCAAACGATGCGACTTTCCCCATAATTGTTTTCCGTAATAAAACCTGACTTCCCGTAGGGATTCTAGGTGTCTAAAAAGTGAACAGCAAGTATTGTGAACAAAATATGTCAGTTTTATAAGGCAATTTTGAGGCCGATCACGTTTAGTTGTGCCGTGATTGTTGCTGGCCGGCTTGATCAGGTGCTGATGGCAGGGCGAGGCCTGAGTTGATCAGGCCTCGCTGACTTTCCTGATGATGTCCGCGTAGAAGCTGTCAAAGTCCTGAAATCTGAAGCTGTCCTGCCCACAACAACGAATGTTCCCTGACCGGATGTCGTAAACCCAGCCGTGAATCTGGATCTTTCCTGTCGCCAGTTTCGCGGCAACCGTCGGGTGGGTGCGCAGGTGCTGGACCTGCTGCAACACGTTTTCCTCAATGGCTTCGTTCAGGTACTTGCTGTCCAGTGCTCCTTCGTGGGGCAGGTTATGGCGCTCCCGCACAATCTCGATCGCCGAACGGCAGTGCCCCAGCCATTCCTGAACATGGGGCAGGCCTTTCAGGCCCTGCACGTCCAGAGCCCCTTTGACGGCGCCGCAATCAGTGTGGCCGCACACGATGATGTGGCGCACGTTCAACACGGCAACGGCAAACTCGATGGAGGCCGTCATGCCCCCGGTCTCATTGCTGTGCGGAGGGATGATGTTGCCGGCATTCCGGCAGATGAACAGGTCGCCCGGGTTGGTGCCGGTCATCATGTTCGGATCAATGCGCGAATCCGAACAGGTGAAGAACAGCACCTCCGGGCTCTGGCCTGTTGCAAGTTCACCAAACAGATCCTTGTGTTCCGGGTAGACGTTTTTGCGAAATTCCAGAACACCTTTAACAATATGATCCATTCGGCCTCCTCAGCCTTCCAGCTTCTTCAGCAGTATTTCATTGAACAGCTTCGGGTTGCCCTGACCCTTTGAAGCCTTCATCAATGGGCCCATGAAACCACCCAGCATCTTCTTGCGCTTTTTCGGGTTGTCTTCACTCTGATACTGCTCAACCTGCTCTGGCATGCTGGCCAGCACCTCATCAACCATGGCTTCCAGAGCGCCGGTGTCTGACACCTGTTTCAGCCCCTTGGCTTCAATGATGGCATCGACTTCCGTGTTCTCCCCGGCCCAAAGAGCCTCAAACACTTTTTTCGCACCAGCCGAAGACACGGTGTTGTCGGCAATGCGAACGACCAGGGCGCCGAGCTGAGCGCCGGAAACAGGCGAGTCAGCGACAGCTTTTTCTTCCGCATTCAGACGTGCGGAGAACTCACCCTGAATCCAGTTGGCTGCGAGTTTGGCGTCTTTGCCATGTGCCACCGTTTCCTCGAAGAACGTTGCCAGACGGGCATCGCCGGAGAGCACACGGGCGTCGTAGTCGCTCAGCTGGTACTGCTCGACAAACCGCGCTTTGCGGGCATCCGGCAGTTCTGGCAGACGGCTGCGGGCATCTTCGATGAAGTTCTCGTCGATGACCACCGGCAGCAGGTCAGGGCAGGGGAAGTAGCGGTAATCGTTGGCTTCTTCCTTGGTGCGCATGGAGCGGGATTCGTCCCGGTCGCCGTTGTACAGACGGGTTTCCTGCACAATGCGGCCACCGTCTTCCAGGATATCCATCTGCCGCTCTACTTCATGGGCAATGGCCTGCTCCATGAACCGGAACGAGTTCAGGTTCTTGGTCTCGGTACGGGTGCCCAAAGTCTCTGAACCTTTCGGTTTCAGGGAAATGTTCACGTCAAAGCGCATGGAGCCCTGGGACATGTCGCCGTCACAGATGCCCAGCGACGTCACCAGGCTGTGCAGTTTTTTCGCAAACGCGACCGCTTCTTCGGCATTGTTCATGTCCGGTTCGGTCACCACCTCAATCAGCGGTGTGCCTGCCCGGTTCAGATCGATGCCGGTCATGCCATGATAGTCCTCGTGCAGGGATTTGCCGGCGTCCTCTTCCAGGTGCGCGTGATGAATCCGGACCCGCTTGCTGTCGCCATTGGCCAGGTCAATGTCTATATAGCCGGGGCCCACGATCGGCTCGGCGAGCTGTGTGGTCTGATAGCCCTTGGGCAGGTCCGGGTAGAAGTAGTTCTTGCGCTCGAACATCGAGCGCCGGCCGATCTCGGCATTGGTGGCCAGGCCGAACATTACCGCGTAACGGAAGGCGTTCTCATTCGGTACCGGCAGCATGCCGGGCATGGCCAGATCGACCGCGTTGGCCTGGGTATTGGGCTCGGCACCGTAAGCGGTGCTCGAGCCGGAAAAAATCTTGGTCTGGGTGGCGAGCTGAACGTGAATTTCCAGCCCGATCACGATATCCCACTGCATGTGTTCGTCTCCTCTGTCGGGCTTATTTGGGGTCACGCTGGTGCCAGTCGGTCACCTGCTGGAACTGATGGGCAGCATTCAGCAGGCGGGCTTCGGAGAAGTAATCCCCGATGATCTGCAGGCCTACCGGCAAGCCATCGACAAAGCCGGCTGGTACCGACATCGCGGGAATGCCTGCCAGGTTGATGGCAATGGTGAACACATCTTCCAGGTACATGGACACCGGGTCGGTATTCTTCTCGCCCTGAGCAAACGCCGGCGACGGCGAAACCGGGCTCATCAGCACGTCCACTTCCTTGAAGGCATTGATGAAATCCTGCTGAATCAGCCGGCGAACCTTCTGCGCTTTCAGGTAATAGGCATCAAAATAACCGGCGGACAGGGCGTAAGTGCCCACCAGAATGCGACGCTTCACCTCACCCCCAAAACCTTCAGCCCGGGTGCGGGTGTACATGTCCATCAGATCCTTCGGGTCGTCACAGCGATAGCCGTAGCGCACCCCGTCGAATCGCGACAGGTTGGCGGAAGCTTCTGCCGGAGCAATCACGTAATAAGCGGCAATGGCAAGCTTTGCGTTCGGCAGGGATACTTCTTTCACCGTTGCGCCCAGCTTTTCGTACTCCCGGATGGCGTTACGAACCTGCTCCTCCATGGCCGCAGACAGCTGCTCGCTGAAATACTCCTTCGGCAGGCCAATCTTCATGCCTTTCAGGGGCTCATTCAGCGTGGCGGTGTAGTCCGGTACATCGCGGTCAATGCAGGTGGAATCCTTCGGATCAAAGCCCGCCATCACATTCAGCATCATCGCCGCGTCCTCCGCCGAACGGGCCATGGCACCGCCCTGATCCAGCGAAGAGGCAAAGGCAATCATGCCGTAGCGCGACACCCGGCCGTAGGTCGGCTTCAGCCCGGTAATGCCGCACAGGGCGGCGGGCTGGCGGATCGACCCGCCGGTATCGGTGCCGGTGGCGGCCGGAACCAACCGGGCTGCCACCGCTGCGGCCGAGCCCCCGGAAGAGCCACCAGGTACCCGCTTTTCACCAGACGACAAACCCCAGGGGTTGGTGGTCGCGCCGAAATAGCTGGATTCCGTGGAAGAGCCCATGGCGAACTCGTCCATGTTGGTCTTGCCCAGACAAACCGCCCCGGCCTGCCGGAATTTTTCTGTCACCGTCGCATCATACGGCGGCACAAAGTTCTCCAGCATCTTTGAACCGCAGGTTGTGCGCACGCCGTTGGTGCAGAAGATATCCTTGTGAGCAAACGGTACTCCGGTCCAGGGTGTGGCCTTGCCTGTGGCCCGCATCTCATCGGCATGCTTTGCCTCGGCCAAAGCATGGTCTTCGGAGATGGTAATAAAACTGTTGTACTTGCCGTCCTCGTGCTTCAGACGGTCAAGGAACTGCTGAGCCAGTTCCACGCTCGAAACCTTCCCGCTCTCCAGCTCCCTGGAGAGCTCTGCTACAGACTTGTTATGCATCGTGAATCCTGAAATCTCTGATGGATGGCCTAATCGCTCAAACGCTCATTCGGCGGCTCATTCAATAACCCGGGGCACCAGATACAGCCCGTCCTCGGTCGCCGGCGCAATCGCCTGAAATGCTGCCCGTTGGTCGGTTTCTGTCACTTCATCCGGCCGCAAACGCTGCACCGCGTCCAGCGGATGCGCCATCGGTTCGACCGAATCGGTGTCTGCAGCACCTAATTGATCCACCAGATCCAGAATGTTGCCCAGATCTTTCTCCAGTGCCGAAACCTGCTCGTCGTCCACTTTGATGCGGGCGAGCACGGCAACTTTCTCGATGTCCTCACGGGAAATGCTCACGTTGCCTCCAATTCACTCTGTGTGAAAACAATTTAATGGGATTGATCTTTATTTGATTAGCCAGACATATTACCAGAACCCAGGCCGCGATGGATCCGAAACCCCTTCACAAATTGTGACAATACACGGTCCCGAAACCCGGATGGCGCCTTGCCTGAGCATGCCCCCGCTGCTAAAGTTGCCGCATTCTTATCCACAGCCGCAACTCTCAGGTTGAAACTACACGAATGTTGATCAAAAGACTCCGAGGCATCTTCTCAAGCGACCTGTCCATAGACCTGGGCACCGCCAACACACTGATCTACGTGCGTGAGCGGGGCATTGTTCTGAATGAGCCTTCCGTTGTGGCCATCCGCACGAGTGGCTCCCAGAAAATGGTCGCAGCCGTCGGCGCCGAAGCCAAACGCATGCTGGGCCGCACTCCGGGCAACATCACCGCCATCCGCCCGATGAAAGACGGCGTGATCGCCGATTTCGTAGTGACAGAAAAGATGCTCCAGCACTTTATTCACAAAGTGCACGAAAACAGCTTCATTACTCCCAGTCCCCGCGTCCTGGTTTGTGTGCCCAGCAAATCCACCCAGGTGGAACGCAAAGCCATTCGCGAATCGGCCCTTGGCGCCGGCGCACGGGAAGTGTTCCTGATTGAAGAGCCCATGGCAGCTGCCATCGGTGCCGGCCTGCCGGTTGAAGAAGCCAGCGGCTCCATGATTGTGGATATCGGTGGCGGTACCACCGAGATTGCCATCATCTCCCTTAACGGCATTGTCTATGCCGAATCCGTTCGCGTGGGGGGTGATAAGTTTGATGAAGCCATCGTGACATACGTGCGCCGTCACTACGGCAGTCTGATTGGTGATTCCACGGCTGAGCGCATCAAGCACGAAATCGGATGCGCCTACGAAGGTCTGGACGTACATGAAATTGACGTGCGGGGCCGGAACCTGGCCGAAGGCGTACCCCGCGCCTTTACCCTGAACAGCGAAGAAATTCTCGATGCCCTGCAGGAATCCCTGGCGCAGATTGTTCAGACGGTCAAGAGTGCGCTTGAGCAGTCACCGCCTGAGCTGGCTTCAGACATTGCCGAACGTGGCATTGTGCTGACGGGTGGTGGCGCACTGCTTCGCGGTCTGGACAAGCTGCTCAGTGAAGAAACTGGGTTGCCGGTGATCATCGCCGAAGACCCGTTGACCTGTGTCGCCCGTGGTGGCGGCAAGGCTCTGGAAGTGATTGATCGCGGCGGCATCGGAATGTTCTCCCAGGAGGGTTGATCCCGTGGGAGGGCCTCGCCATTAAAACCATATTTGTCCAGGGGCCGGTTCCCGGCTTTCGACTGATACTTGTTGTGTTGATATCGGCAGCGTTGATCGCTGCCGATGCACGTTTTGATAAGCTGACATCTGTTCGCAGCATCTTGTCTACCGGGCTGGCCCCGGTTTACTGGCTGGGTAACGCCCCCTATCGCTTCAGCGACTGGGTTGAAGGTCTTTTTGTCAGCCGGGGAGATCTGGAAGAGCAGAACGAAGAGCTCAAGACCCGGTTGCTGATCCTCGAGCGCCGGTCACTGAAATACGCCGCCCTGGCTGCCGAAAACAATGAATTGCGCCGCCTGCTCAACTCCTCCGAAGCTGTTGATGACCGCGTTGTCATCAGCGAAGTCGTGGGCGTGTCGCCGGATCCTTTCTCCCATGAGCTCATCATCAACAAAGGGGAAAGCAATGGCATTCAGTCCGGCCAGGCTGTGCTGGATGCGGAAGGCCTGATGGGGCAGGTTATACAGACCAGTCAGTTCACCTCCCGAGTATTGCTGGTTTCTGACAGCAGCCACGCGGTACCGGTAGAGGTGGTGCGTAACGGTCTTCGCTATGTCTTGCTGGGTAACGGCGAGAGCAATGAGCTGGACCTCGTCCACGTGCCGGACACCGCTGACATCCGTGAAGGCGACATGCTGGTAAGTTCCGGGCTTGGTGGGCGCTTCCCCAGGGGCTATCCGGTGGCTGAGGTCAGTGACATTACCAAAGAATCCGGAGAGCCGTTTGTGACCATCAAGGCAACGCCAGAAGCGCGGCTTAACCAGAGTCGCCTGGTTCTGGTGGTGTTTCCGCAACAGGAACCCTCTGAAGCGATACCGGACGAGGCCATTCCGGAAACAGAGGAGGTGGACTGATGCTTTCGGTTATCAGTTATCCGCTGTTTGCGGTTTCGGTAGTGCTGGCTCTGGTGCTCAGTATTTCCCTGTTTCCGGTTGGCTGGTTCGAATTCCGGCCTGAATGGCTGGGCCTGATGGTGTTTTACTGGACATTCCGGGCACCGGCCCAGTTCGGCGTGCTTCTGGCCTGGTGCTTTGGCCTGTTACTGGACATTCTGGAATCGACTGCGCTGGGCGTTAACGCTGTCGCGATGGCACTGATCGCCTTTCTGGTGCTGGCTATACATCAGCGTCTGCGCATGTACCCGTTGCCGCAGCAATGTATGGTGGTGTTCCTGATTCTGGGCACAAGCCAGATGCTGGTACATTTTCTGAAGCAGCTTTTGGGCGCAGACAGTCCGGGCTTTGCCTACCTCTGGCCGGCATTGACCAGTGCTATTGCCTGGCCCTTTGTGTCAGCCCTTCTCGATAACCTGAATCGTAAGCTTGGATAATGGGCATGACCGGTCTGATTCTGGCATCTGCATCTCCCCGTCGCGCTGAATTACTGACCCGCATAGGGCTGGCATTCAGCGTTCAGCCGGCCGACATCGATGAGACGCCGGTTACCGGTGAAGCCGCGTCGGACTATGTTGAACGGCTGGCCCGGGAAAAAGCGCTGGCAGTGGCCCGGGACAACCCGGACAGCCTGATACTGGGCTCGGACACGTCGGTGGTCATGAATGGTGAGATTCTGGGCAAGCCGGGTTCCGTTGCCGAGGCTGAAGCAACACTCGCCCGGCTTTCCGGCGGCACCCATCAGGTGATGACAGCCATTGCCCTTGTGCATGATGGCGACTGCCAGTCTGTTGTTTCCGTAACTGATGTGACTTTCCGGGAACTGGGTACCGAAGAAATACGCGCCTACGTGGCCAGTGGCGAGCCCATGGACAAGGCGGGTAGTTACGGCATCCAGGGCCTTGGAGGTGTTTTTGTCAGTGAACTGAAGGGCAGTTACAGTGCCGTCGTCGGATTACCATTGCAGGAAACTGCAGAGCTGCTGGCGAGCGCCGGGCATCCAGTCTGGCGCAGTTGGTCGCGTTGATAACAAAAAAGGAGAAGTGCAGCATGAGCGAAGAGATTCTGATCAACGTGACACCCGTTGAAACCCGGGTAGCGCTGGTCGAAAACGGCATGTTGCAGGAAGCCTATATCGAGCGCACCAGCCGCAAGGGCATTGTCGGTAACATCTATAAAGGCAAGGTGGTACGGGTGCTTCCCGGCATGGAGGCGGCGTTTGTGGACATTGGTCTGGAGCGGGCGGCCTTCATCCATGCCTCGGATGTGGTCTGTAGCCAGTCCACCTCTGACGAAGTGGCCAACGCACCGAAAACGGTGCCGGACATCCGCACTCTGCTCAGGGAAGGTCAGTCACTGGTGGCGCAGGTGACCAAAGATCCCATTGGCACTAAGGGTGCCCGACTGACCACGCAATTATCCATTCCTTCCCGCTATCTGGTATTCATGCCGGGTGTCAGTCATGTCGGCATTTCCCAGCGCATTGAGGATGACACCGAGAGAGCCCGCTTGAAGGCTCTGATCGAGCAGGCGTCCGCCGAGCATGAGGATGTCGATGGCGGGTATATCGTGCGTACTGCGGCTGAAGGTGCCGCAGACGAAGAGCTGATCGCCGACATGGTATACCTGCATCGGTTGAGTCAGTCTGTTGAGGAGCGCATTGAAAAAGCGCCAACACCGTCTGCCGTGTACCGTGATCTGCCGCTGTTTATCCGCACCATCCGTGATCTGATTCGGCCGCAGACCGAAAAAGTCCGCATCGACAGCCGTGAAAGCCACCAGCGGGTGATGGAATTCGTACATGAGTTTGTCACTGAGTTTTCCGAGAAGGTGGAGTACTATCCAGGTGAGCGGCCAATATTTGATCTGTACTCGGTTGAGGATGAAATTCAGAAAGCACTGAGCCGCAAGGTTCAGCTCAAGTCCGGCGGCTATGTGATCATTGATCAGACCGAAGCGATGACCACGATTGATATTAATACCGGCGCTTTTGTCGGCCATCGCAATCTGGAAGAAACGATTTTCAAGACCAACCTTGAGGCCGCGCGCTCTATCAGTCGTCAGCTTCGGCTGCGCAATCTGGGCGGGATTATCATTATTGATTTCATTGATATGGAAGACCCGGAGCATCAGCGACAGGTGCATCGCATGCTCGAAAAAATGCTCGAACGTGATCATGCCAAAACCAAGATTACCGGTGTTTCCGAGTTGGGTCTGGTGGAGATGACCCGCAAGCGCACTACGGAAAGCCTGGGGCAGGTGTTGTGCGAATCCTGCCCGATCTGCGACGGCCGGGGCTTCCTGAAAACGGCGGAGACTGTATGCTACGAAATCTTCCGGGAAATCATGCGGGTCAACCGCGCCTACGAGGCCGAGAGCTATCTGGTGATGGCCTCCCAGAAAGTGGTGGATCGGTTGCTGGATGAAGAATCCGATAACGTCGCTGATCTGGAAACCTTCATCAGCAAGGCGGTCCGGTTTCAGGTGGAACCCTTCTACAGTCAGGAGCAGTACGATGTGGTGCTGCTCTGATCAGTGATGTCCCGAATACTTTCCCGGCTTGCCAGCCTGGTCTGGTGGTCATTGCTGGTGGTGCTGGTATTGCTGGCCCTGTATGCGGCAATCGGCCGGCAGCTGACAGCAAGCATCAACACCTATACTGACGAACTGGCCATTGCCATTTCAGAGCAGACGGGGCTTTCAGTCAGTATTGGCCAACTGAGTTCCCGCTGGAACTGGCTGGACCCTACCGTTCGTGCTTCTGACCTGGTGGTTCGCTCACCGGATAGCGACACTCTCACCGCCAGACTTGAGCATCTTCAGGTGCGTCTGGATTTCTGGTCATCGCTCCGGCGATTGCGGATTGTCTTCGAAGAGATTGAAGCCGATGGCCTGGCGTTAACCCTGATAACTCACGGTGAGCTGCCACTTTCCGAAGCCGGAGAAGAGCTGGCGCCATTTCTGGAGACCGATAACAAACCCGACTGGCTGGTGCTTGCAGGGCAGTGGTTGTCTGACCCTCAGGCGCGCATTACCCGGGTGAATGTGTCACTCGGCAATCGCCCGGACGACCTTCGGGACTTCTATATTCCCCAGCTGGATCTGATCTACCGGCAAGGTCTTCTCCAGGCCTCAGGGCGCGCCATGCAGGCTGGCACCTCCCATCAGCTAGCCAGCTTCGCGCTGGTTGGTGATCATTTCTTTCGCGGTGACTTTACCGGCCAGCTCTACGTGGATATTGCTTCAGGCCGCCTTTTTGATGGCCTGATTGATGACCTGAGCTGGCGGGACATCCGCGTGGAAGGTTTTGATCTGGGTGGACAGGCCTGGCTGACCTTTGACCAGGGAAAAATTTCAGAAGTGCAGGGCCTGGTGTCCACGCCCTATCTGCAGTTGGGTGCGGCGCAACAGTCATTGGCCCCACTGGAAAACATCCGGGCCAGTTTCGGCTGGCGGCCGGGTGATGCGCTGGTGCTTCGGCAACTGCAATGGCAATGGCAGGATGTCACGGTTGAACCCTTCAGCCTGCGGCTTCAGCATCGTTCCGATGGCCTGGCTCTGGTCGCAGATGAATTGCCACTTCGCCCTCTCCGGGGTCTGTTTCAGTCCCTGCCGCTGTTGCCTTCCCGAGCCATTGAAGCGCTGGAGAATTATCGCCCATCCGGTTACCTGGATGACCTGTTCCTGTTGCTGCCGCAGAAACTGAACCAGTTCCGGATGTCTGGAAAACTGCGGGATGTGGCGGTCAGAGCCTCGCAGGGCGCTCCGGGTTTCAGCGGTCTGGCCGGGCGCCTGCAACTGGATGCTGACGGCGGCTCCCTCCTGATTGACAGCCGGCAGCCCGGCACACTCGGCTTCCCGAAACTGTTTGCCGGCGACTGGGCGTTTCAGTCCGGATCCGGGGAGGTAGTCTGGCAACTGGATGGGCCGATTACCCGGGTCTATGCCGACAACCTTCGCGTTGTCATGCCGGATAATACCCGGTTAACCGGGGCGTTTGATCTGCGACTGGATCGTGAGGGTGAAGACAATCTTGGTATCCGGGTCGGAGTCAGGAATGGCGACGCGTCACGTGCCGGTGAGTTTGTGCCTGCCCGGTTGATCAATGAAAATCTTTATCAGTGGTTGAATGAAAGCATTGGCGAAGGGCGGGTCACTGCCGGTGAGTACTATGGCCATGGTCGCATAGACTCCGGCGCACCCAACGGCTCGTTTACGTCTTCCATGTGGTATGAGTTTGAACAGGCCAGCGTCCGCTATGATCCAGCCTGGCCGACGCTCACCGAGGCTTCGGGGCGGGTTCAGGTTCACAATGCGAGCGCGCTGATCACTCTGGAGGATGGCGTGATTGGCGGCCTGAATGTGGCAGGTGCCAGCGCACAACTGATGCCGGGTGGTGAGCGGGGAGATCCGACGCTTAAGGTAAACGTATCGCCGACGGCCACCGGTGAAGATCTGTCCTGGTGGTTGGCCAATACCCCATTGGGCGCCCGGGCAGGTGAAGTGATCACCGGTGCTGACTATGCCGGCCGGTTCCGGATTGATCTGGGCATTGAACTACCTCTGAGGGAGGGGAGCCCCCAGCCAGTTATCCAGACCCGTGTGAGAACCGAAGGCGCCCGATTCGCATTGCCGGAAACCGGCCTGGAATGGGGCAACATTCGGAGCGATCTTAGTTATCACACCGGAAACGGATTCTCCGGCGGTCCGGTGCAGGCAGAATTCCTCGGGCGGCCGGTGGCTGTGCATCTGGCTGCCGGGAAGAACGACGGGCCCTTGTCTGTCCGCCAGACAGGCCGATTGCCGGTACCTGAAGCTCTCTGGCAGGCGGGTCTTCAGGAAGGCAGATCGTTTGGGCTGGCGGGCACGCTGGACTATACCGCTGAGCTGAGTGTTGGCGACAACGGTGGTTCAGCAATCACTCTGTCCTCGGATCTGTCCGGATTGAGCGTGGATTGGCCGGAGCCGCTGGGCAAGTCGGCGGCGGAAACAGCAAAACTGACGGCCACTGTTGATCCTTATGCCGCGGGCGGCGTCAACCTTACTGGCCAGTGGCAGGATCGGCTGACGTTCGGATTGCAGTGGAAGTCCTCCGGATTTGACCTGGTGTTCAATGAGTTCCACCTGGGTGAGCACCGGCTTGAGAAGATTGCGATCAACGCGCTGGACATGGGCGATCAATGGATTGTTCATGTCGACTCAGACAGAGTCACCGGTCGGTTTGTTTTGCCCCTTGAGGGCGGTCTGGTTCAGGCGCAGTTGCAGACCTTGCGTCTGGTCCGGGAGGGCCAGCCCTCGGCGAAGCCTGACGACACGGAACTGCTGACGCTTGAAGAACAGCTTGAGGCCTTTCGTGAACTGGATATGGGCAGTTGGCCGGATATCGATGTCAGTATTGCCAGGCTGTGGTTCGGAGACCAGGAAGCTGGCAGCTGGAACTTTCAATTACGCCCGGAACCGGGAGCGCTTAACGTAAGGCAGGTCGAAGGCCGGCTGGGTTCACTGACACTCAGTGGCGATTTGCTGTGGTCGGTGCTGGACAGCCGGGAAACCAGCCGTTTTCAGGGAACGCTGGCAGGCGGCGGGCTGCGCGACCTGGAGGCGTTGACCGGCAGCTCCATTCCCATGAACAACGAGGCAACCAATATCGAACTGGACCTCAGCTGGCCGGGCCGCCCTGATGAATTTTCCGCCAGCCGTCTTGACGGCAGCATTCGCGGGCGCCTGGATGATGGTGTTATTCTTGAGGAAAGTGGCTCCGCCCAGTTGTTCCGGGTTTTCAATCTGCTCAATACCGACACCTTATGGCTGCGGCTGAAGCTGGATTTTTCAGATCTGTATGAAGCGGGCGTTGCGTTCGATGCAATCTCCGGTAAGGCCAGAATCGTTGATGGCCTGGTCACAATGGATCCTGAGCTCCAACTGGCCGGTCCGTCCGGTGCCTTCAAGCTGAGCGGCACCACCAACATGAGCAATGAAAGCCTGAATATGCGTCTGGTGGTGGTGTTGCCGGTCACCCAGAACCTGCCACTGGCTGCGCTTCTGATGGGGGCCGGCGCGCCTATCGGCGGCGCCCTGTTTGTTCTGGATAAAGTTCTGGGGGATCCCCTGAGCCGCCTCACCAGCGCCACCTACGACGTCACCGGCAGCTGGAGTGATCCGAAAGTCGATTTGCGGGGCGTATTCGACACCGACTAGAAAGGAGTCAGCGAATGACACAGGTTGCAGCAATCCAGATGGTCAGCACGCCTGATATCGATGGCAACATCGCTGAAGCGGAAAAGCTTCTGCGCGATGCCGCCGATCAGGGGGCGAAAGTAGCGGTGCTGCCGGAAAACTTCGCAGTACTCGCCACCGGCCAGATGCTTGAGGCCGGGCAGAAAGAATCTGGTGATGAGTCCGTTATCCGCCGGTTTCTCTCGGAGCAGGCCAGAAAGCTCGGGCTCTGGATTGTTGGCGGCTCACTGCCGGTTGCCAGCCGTCCGGATGGTTCTGATGTCTCCGGTCGGGTTCGTGCCGCCTGTATCGTTTATGATGATCAGGGCGAAGAAGTCGCCCGTTACGACAAGATTCACCTGTTCGATGCCATGGTGGAAGACTCCCATGGCCAGTACCGGGAATCAGATACTTTCGAGCCCGGAGATGAGGTGGTCACGGTAGACACCCCGGCTGGCCGTTTGGGTATTGCCGTTTGTTACGATCTGCGCTTCCCGGAGCTGTTTCGGGCGCTGCGTGAAAAAGGCGCAGAATGGGTCTGTCTGCCCAGTGCCTTTACCTGGCAAACCGGTGATGCTCACTGGCATGCGCTGATCCGCGCCCGGGCGATTGAAAACCAGGTCTGGGTAGTGGCGCCGGGGCAGGGTGGCCAGAACAGCAGCCGCCGCAAAACCTACGGCCACAGCCTGGTGTGTGATCCCTGGGGCAAGGTCGTAGCGGAAGTTGAGGAAGAAGGCCCGGGCCTAACGATCGCAGATCTGGACCAGGAGCGACTGAGGCAGGTGAGAGAACGCATGCCGGTGTGGCAGCACCGGCGGCTGTAAAGCCAAACCTTACTGTTCGGCTTCGTCGATCCACTCCCGCAGGGCGCGGAACAGTTTCCGCCCCTGTCCGGTGTTTTTCTGTTTTTCCACTTCCTTGCGGGCATTACGCACCAGATTGCGTAAGTGCTGCACTTCGGCCGCCGGGCAGTAATCAATAAACTCTGCGACCACGGCATCGCCCTCATTGATCATCCGGTCGCGCCAGCGCTCGGCCAGGTGGTGTCTGCGGGTGTGTTCTTCGCTGCCGGAAATGAAGGCATCCAGGCCACGCTCGATGGCTCCCGGATCCTCTTCGCTGCGCAGTACCTTGCCGATGTAGTGCAGGTGCCTGCGCCGGGCTTCGTGCTTGGGAATGCGCCGTGATTCCACGATGGCAGCCCGGAGGGTATCGCTGATAGGCAGGCTGTCGAGCTGCTCATCGCTCAGATTCAGCATGCGCTTGCCCACTTCCTGCAAAGCCTGCATTTCCCGCTTGATCTGGGATTTACTGGGGCCCAGATAGTCGTGCAGGTCCGGGTCGTTGTCCAGGTGGTCAGAAGACGTCATGAAGCATCCTTATGCGTAGAAATAGGTGGCCAGGCCCAGGAAAGACAGAAACCCGACAACATCGGTTGTGGTCAGGAGGATAACGCCACTGGCCAGTGCCGGGTCAATTTTGAGCCGCTTGAGCGTCAGGGGCAACAGGGTTGCTACCACCGATGCGACAATCAGGTTGATCACCAGCGCCATGGCAATGACCATGCCTATCGTCGGGTCGCGGAACCACACCATTGCGGCACCCGAAACCACGGCCGCGAACAGAAAACCATTGAGCGTTGTCGCCAGAAACTCCCGGTTCAGCAGCCATTTGATGTTGGCGTTGTCTACCTGCCCGACCGCCATGCCCCGGATCACCAGGGTCAGAGTCTGGCTGCCGGCAATGCCGCCCATGCTGGCGACAATCGGCATCAGCACGGCCAGGGCAACAACCTGTTTGATGGTGTCTTCAAACATGCCGATAACCGACGCAGAGGTAAAAGCGGTTATCACGTTGATACCCAGCCATACCGCACGCCGCCGTGCGGTTTTCAGCACCGGCGCGAAGGTGTCTTCTTCTTCGTCCAGACCGGCCATGCTCATCAGGGAGTGGTCGGCATCTTCACGAATAACGTCGACCACGTCATCGATGGTGATGCGCCCCAGCAAGCGGCCTTCTTCATTGACGACCGGCGAAGAAATCAGATCGTAGCGTTCGAACAGGGTAGCGACCTGAGTATCCGCCATGGTCACCGGGATCGGTTCCACATCGGTGTCCATTACCTCCCGCACGGTGGCCGCGGGGTTGGAAACCAGAATGCGGGTGATCGGGAGCACCCCGATAAAATCATCACGCCGGCTGACCACAATCAGGCTGTCGGTCATCGGTGGCAGGTTCCGGTGCCGGCGCAGATAACGCAGCACAACATCCACGCTGATATCCGGCCGCACCGTGATGGTGTCGGTGTTCATCAGGCCGCCGGCAGTGTCCTCCGGGTAGGAGAGCACTTCTTCCACCCGCAGGCGGTCCTGCTCGTCCATGGTGTCCAGGACTTCCTGAATCACCGTGTCCGGTAGTTGCTGCAGCAGGTCGGCCAGGTCATCCGACTCGAAATCCTCGATGATATCGGCCAGTTCCTGAGCGTTCAGCTGGCTCAGGAAGTAGCTACGGATATCGTCGTTCAGGTACTGGAGGACTTCACCTTCAAGGTCTTTCTCGACGAGGTTCCACAGCAGAGCGCGCTGGCGCGGCGGAGATGATTCCAGCAGGTGAGCGATATCACTGGGACTCAGGCCGCCATTAAGAATGCGCGACACTTGTTTGAGAGAGCCGTTGTCCAGCGCCTCGCTCAGCGAGCGGAGCCGCTGTCGGGCCTGGCTTTTTTCCAGAATATCAGTCATGGAACCACCTGCGATCAGAAAACTCTCGCATTATAGCGAACTTATGGAGCACAGGTGAGAAAGGATTATAGGTGATTGACGATTACTCGCCTTCACCAAAGTAATCGTCAATCAGGGCAACCAGGGCCTCGATGGCTTCCTCTTCATCCGGGCCATCGGCAACCAACTCCACTTCAGTGCCCTGGCTGGCGGCAAGCATCATCACCTGCATAATGTTTTTGGCATCAACCTCGCGGCCTTTCCCTCTTACCTGCACATTGCTGTCGAATTCTGAAGCCTTGGCAACCAGTTTTGCGGTGGCGCGGGCATGCAGGCCCAGCTTATTGATGATGGTGACCGGTCGACAGAGCATGGGGGTCAGATCTCTCCACGGGCCTGAAGGTGAGGCAGTTCGGTGTGGCGAACCTGCACGTTGCGATAGAGTTCGCGAAAGTGCCTGCCCAGCTGTTCGCACATGTAGACCGAGCGATGCTGGCCACCGGTGCAGCCAACAGAGATGGTCATGTAGCTGCGATTACTGTCTGCAAAGGCCGGCAGCCAGTTTTTCAGCAATTGGCTCAGGTCGTCCACCATCTGTTTGGTGACCGGTTCCCGTTCCAGGAACTCAATGACCGGTTGGTCGGTGCCAATGTATTTGCGCAGGCTGGTGTCCCAATAGGGGTTTGGCAGGCAACGCACATCGAACACGTAATCGGAGTCCATGGGCACGCCGTGCTTGTAGCCAAATGACTGGAACAACACAGCCAGTTCCTGATCTTTTCGGCCGACCACCCTTTGTTTGACCATGTCTCGTAATTCATACATGGAAAGGCCGGTGGTGTTGATATACAGGTCCGACAGTTTCGACAGGGGCTCAAGCAGGGCTTTCTCGCTGTCGATGGCTTCTCTGAGCGAGGTGTTTTCATCACTCAGCGGGTGTTTGCGACGGGTGGCGTGAAAACGTTGAAGCAGGGATTTCTCGGCAGCATCCAGATACACAATGTCGACCGACACACCCACGTCACGCAACTGATCGTAAATGGTTTCGAAGTTGGCCAGCTCGCCGGACAGGTTGCGGGCGTCAATACTCACAGCCATGCGTTTCAGGCGGCCGGGGGCCTCCTGAGCAGCGGCTTCACGGGCCAGGGGAAGAAGCAGGCCGATAGGCAGGTTATCTATACAGTAAAAGCCCAGATCCTCCAGCACGTGCAGTGCTGTACTCTTGCCGGATCCGGATCTGCCGCTGACGATAATCAGCTTCATGTGACTGTCTCTCCCGTGCTGCGAATGTGATAGCGATTACTGGCTGCTCTCGAGCATGCTCTGATACAGCGAGTCGTTGTCGGTGCACTGGCGCAACTGCTGGCAGAAAGCATCATCGTTGAACTTCTCTGCCAACTGGCTGAGCAATTCGAGGTGCTCACTGGTCGCTTCTTTGGGAACAACAAGGGCAAACACCAGATCGACGGGCTGGTTGTCGATGGCGTCAAAGTCCACCGGCCCGGAGAGAGTCATCAGCACGCCAATGACCCGGTCCAGCCCATCCAGTCGGCAATGGGGTATGGCAATGCCTTGCCCGATGCCCGTACTACCCAGGCGTTCTCGGGACACCAGATTGTTGAAGATGTCCGTTTCGCTGAGGGTTTCATCCTGGAAATGAATGCGTTCGGCGATGGACTCCAGAACGCGCTTTTTACTGGACGCCGGCGCCTGGCAAAGCGTCAGCTCCGGGGCCAGAATGTTGTCGATGGTCAGGGATGTATCGCTCATGGATCGACGCGCTTCCGTATAAAAAAAGGCTGCGGCCGGTTTGCCCCGCCGCAGCTCGATCAGTTGAAGCCAGCACCGGGATCAGTGCTTGCCGTTACCGTGCATCCGGTCTACGTTCTTTTCTTTGTGCTTGAGGATCTGACGGTCCAGCTTGTCGATCAGGGCATCGATGGCCGCGTACATGTCCTCGTTTTCAGCCTTTGCATGAATCTCACCGCCCACCACGTGCAGGGTGGCTTCCGCAATCTGCCGTACCTTTTCCACTTCCAGGGTTACCTGGCAATTGCTGATGTGGTCAAAGTGGCGCTCCAGTTTCTCGAACTTGGTGTTCACATAGTCTTTCAGTGCGGGAGTCAGTTCCACATGGTGGCCTGAAATATTGATTTGCATAGGCGTCTCCTGTTGTCATTGTGCCGGCTTTATCGCCGGACTCGCCACCGGCATTCGAGCTGCCGGTAAAAGTTTAAACCAGTCGTTTGCGTTCGTTCGAGGGAGGGATGTGCATGGCCTCCCGGTATTTGGCGACGGTACGTCTCGCCACATTAATGCCTTGATCTTTGAGCATGGTCGCAATCTTGCTGTCGCTCAACGGCTTTTTCGGAGTTTCTTCCGCAATCAGTTTCTTGATCATCGCACGAATTGCCGTGGAGGAACATTCTCCACCCTCAGCGGTACTGACGTGGCTGGAGAAGAAATATTTCAGTTCGAATATGCCGCGGGGAGTATGCATGTATTTCTGTGTGGTGACACGGGAAATGGTGGATTCGTGCATCTCCACGGCCTGGGCGATATCAGAAAGAATGAGCGGCTTCATTTTCTCATCGCCGTATTCGAGGAATTCCTGCTGATGCTCGACAATGCGGGTGGCAACCTTCAGCAGGGTTTCGTTACGGCTCTGCAGGCTCTTGATAAACCACTTGGCTTCCTGAAGCTGGTCGCGCAGGTAGGTGTTGTCGGCACTGCTGTCTGCCCGGCGGATCAGCCCGGCGTAGCTGGCGTTTACCCGGATGCGCGGGGCAATTTCCGGGTTCAGTTCCACCCGCCAGCGCCCTTCGTGTTTGCGCACAATCACATCGGGGATCACATAATCCGGCTCTGCCTGGTCAATCACATCGCCCGGGCGCGGATTCAGGCTGGTAATCAGTGCCAGAACGTCTTTCAGCTGATCTTCCTTGAGCCGGCTGCGGCGCAGAAGCTGGGCGTAATCACGGTTGCCCAGCAGGTGCAGGAACTGGGTAACCACCAACCGGGCCTGGCGCAGCCAGGGGGTGTCCGGTGGTAACTGGTTGAGCTGAATCAACAGGCATTCCTGCAGGTTGCAGGCAAATACACCGGGCGGATCGAAATGTTGCAGGCGGTGCAGTACAGCTTCCACTTCGTCCAGTTCCAGTGGATCTTCGTCGGCGTCATCCATCAGGCCGGCGTGAATGTCTTCGATGGTGGAAGTCAGGTATCCCCGGTCATCTACCGCGTCCAGCAGGGCATGGGCGATGGCGCCGTCCCGTTCGTTCAACGGTGTCAGGTTGAGTTGCCACTCCAGGTGATCCCGCAGGGTTTCGGTGGGCGAGTTGCGGGTTTCGAAATCGTGGTCGTTGTCGTCGTCACCTTTGGCGGCCGGTGCCGGCGCGGACTGGTAGATGTCATCCCAGGCCGTATCAACCGGCAGGTCGTCGGGGATGTTGTCAGGAATGTCGTTCTCTGAAGCCCAGTCGGGGCCGTTTTCGGATTCGTCCCAGTCAGCGCTGGCTTCTTCTGCGGGCTGTTCGGTGTCTTTTTTTTCTTCAGAGTTCTGTTCGGAGTTTTCAGCGGCCTCGTTCTGCTCGTCATCCTCGGACGTTTCCAGCATGGGGTTGGATTCCAGCGCCTGCTGAATCTCCTGCTGAAGGTCGAGAGTGGAAAGTTGCAGCAGCCGGATGGCCTGTTGCAACTGAGGCGTCATGGTCAGGCTCTGGCCCATTTTGAGCTGTAAAGACGCTTTCATAACCATGGCTTATGATCCGTAACTCATTGGCATTCCGAATGAAACTCTTTATTGGAAATATTGTCGAGACTTTGCCCGGAAAACTGCAAGCAAATTTTCTGCCGAGTTTACTTGCTGCTGATCCGCAAAACAATCGGACCTCGACTAAAGATCCGACGGTCCGGGTTACAGGCGGAATTCGTCACCAAGATACACCTCCTTGACCTGCTGGTTGGCGAGTATGGCTTCGGCATTTCCCGAGGCAATAATGTGGCCACCGGAAACGATGTAGGCATTCTCGCAGATATCCAGGGTTTCCCGCACGTTGTGATCGGTGATCAGTACACCGATGCCCTTGTCGCGCAGATGACGGATGATGTGCTTGATATCGCTGACAGAGATGGGGTCTACACCGGCAAAGGGTTCGTCCAGCAGAATGAAGGCCGGCTCCATGGCCAGGGCGCGGGCGATTTCCACCCGGCGGCGCTCGCCACCGGACAGGGCCATGCCCAGGCTGTCGCGGAGATGAGTAATGTGGAATTCTTCCAGCAGCTCCTCAAGCTTGGCGTCCCTGTCGGCTCGCTTCAGGCCCTTGCGGGTCTCCAGGATGGCCATGATGTTGTCGCGTACCGTCAGCTTACGGAAGACTGACGCTTCCTGGGGCAGGTAACCAATGCCCTTGCGTGCCCGCCCATGCATGGGTAAAGGGGTGATGTCCTGATTGTCGATGCTCACCCGGCCATGGTCCGACGGCACCAGCCCGACAATCATGTAGAAGCACGTTGTTTTCCCGGCACCATTGGGCCCCAGCAGGCCGACAATTTCCCCGGAACGAATTTCCAGGGAGACATCCAGAACCACTTTCTTTTGCTTGTAGCTTTTCGCCAGATTACTGGCCCTGAGAACTGCCATCAGAACCTGTCTCGTTGTCGGATTGGCTGGAGTTGCGAGGCTGGATCACCATTTCCACGCGACCCGATGATTCATCAGTATTCCTGTCACCACCTTCAGCGGTAACCACACGCCGGGCGGTATCGTAGTGGATGATTTCACCCCGGAACTCATTGTCACCCTGTTCAATCCGCGCCTGCTTTTCAAGGGTGACGACGCTGTTGTCGGCTGACCAAGTGATCTCCATTGCCCAGGCGTCAGTTGCCTGCTCACCCTCACGGGCGGGCTGGAAGTAATGAGCCGGAGAACCCCAGGATTCGATGTTACTGACACCCTGCTCATTGCGGTGCAGTATCACCCGGTCGGCAGTCAGAAAGGCATTGCCCTGAATCAGCTCTACATCGCCGGTATAGGTGGCGATACCCTGGCCGTCATCCAGTCTGGCTGAGTCTGCAGTTACCTTGATGGGCTGGTCTGAATCGAGGTCAAAGGCGGTAGCCGGGCCAGCAAGGAAAGAGCCTGCCAGCAATGCCGACCAGAAAAGTAGTTGCTTACCTGAAGGTTTCATATTGCCCTTCCACCCGCGAGTTGAGTTCCAGTATGCGTTGATCAATCCAGGCCTTCATGCCGGTTGCCCGGGTAATGCCGAAAGGCTCGGTAATGGTAACCGGTTGATCGGTGTACACGGTGTTCTCACGATTGTTGAGGGTGAGAACTTCTGTCGTCAGGGTTACTTCGGAATCTTCCGAACGTTGCGTTACCACAACGCTTCCGCTGAGATGAAGTAATCCTTTTGTCTGACGCAGGCTACCGTGATCTGCTTCAATTATCCATGGTGGGGAGTCAGCCTCCCCGTATACCCAGGCTTTCGGTTGCTCAAGCATTGCCTGGTTATTGTCTTCAAATTGTTCAATGCGGGGACTGACGAGCCGGAGGTCCAGATTGCCCTGATCATCCCAGGTGCGGTAGACACTGTCGACCACGAAGCTGTCCGGTTCTGAAGGCCCGCGTAGCTGCTCTGCTTCGGGGTTCGTCATGTCTCGCTCATCGCTTCGCCACATCAGGTGCAGAGTGGCCGCGATAACGGCTATCAGGGCCAGTGTCCGGAGCCAGGCATCTGTGCC
>Ga0136557_1000502_pt1 | contig 29252 bp, 38 predicted proteins | sample AntRauTorckE6832_FD_104796 | JGI IMG/M metagenome (GOLD analysis project Ga0136557, IMG submission 104796) | Saline lake microbial communities from Rauer Islands, Antarctica - Metagenome Torckler E6 #832 | ecosystem: Environmental > Aquatic > Non-marine Saline and Alkaline > Saline | place...
TGCTGTGACTCTCCGGTGCTGTGACTCCGGTGCTGTGACTCTCCGGTGCTGTGACTCTCCGGTGCTGTGACTCCGGTGCTGTGACTCTCCGGTGCTGTGACTCCGGTGCTGTGTTTATGCCAACCCTGCGTACATTTTCCATGCCAACCTTGCGTACATTTTCCATGCCAACCCTGCGTACATTTTCCATGCCAACCCTGCGTACATTTTCCATGCCAACCTTGCGTACATTTTCCATGCCAATTTACCCCACCCACCCCTTTTTACAAAAAATTTACATTTTACATTTTTTTCAGACCGAGGCGGGGTCTCCCACTCAAACAATACAAACCCCAAAAACCAATCAAATAAAAAAACACCAGTAAAAACAACAAACACCAGCAAGAAAACAAAAACAAAAAGAAAAAAAAACGAAGAAAACAAAAACAAAAACAAAATAAAAAAAAAGAAAAGCCCCCACCCCTTTTATTTCCCAAAAAACATCCTCAAAAATATCCAAATCTACTTAACCCAAAAAAATATCGGGGCTTTATTTTTGAAAATCGGTTTTTTTGTGTAAAAAGAACTATGAACATTCCCTCTTTACAAACAATAAAAGAAAGTCTCCAAGGTCCAAAAGCTGGAATGGGCGCATTGATTTTGGCAATAGGAACATTTTTATATCCGCAAGCTCCCATCCCGCAAGCTCCCGTTTCAGAGCAAGAATACAAAAGAGTAATTGGACAAGAAGAAGAGGTCTTGGCAAATGGGCAAACTTTAATTACCACAATGGAAGTGGTAGACAAACTAACAGACTCGCCGCAAGTTGCTGATATTCAGCAAAAAGCAGAAGTGGCGGAAGGGGCAATAAATCAATTGCGCGAAGTCATTTCCGCATTCTTGATTCAAGCAGCGGAAAAGCCGCTTGGAACTGTTTTCGCGGTTGTTGTGTTTATTTGGTTGAGGATTACCGTGCCGCCAGCTAAAGTACCAAAGCCAGAACCGAAAGCAGAAGAGAGCAAAAATTAAATGCTTCTATAAAGCAAAAAATTTCCGAGAAATGCTCTTTGTGTTATAATCAGTCATAGATCTCTATAGGTTATAATGTTTTCTAAAAAACGATGATATTCGCGCATATCATAAACAAATTCGCTTGAACAATCTAATACCCGCAAATAAAGACCAAACCTTTTAACATTGCCGATCATAAACCACTGTTCTTTCCAGTCTTTAATTTCTAATGATATTTTATGCCCGACTACTTCATTAAAAGATTTGCCTATGGTTTCCAAGTTGAATAAAACCATTGCATTCGTATTTTTTATTGTGTATCCACTATATAAAAATTTTTTTTTGGTCAACCCAATCCACTCGCATTTCTTTTATTGTTCCAAGTTTATCTGAAAATTTATCTATTATTTTTTCTGCTAAAATTTTATATGTAAAAAGATTAGTTTCGTGGGCATCTAAATGTTCTTGGGTTTGATTTTTATAATTCATAATTGTTGATACGCCAAAATATATTCTAAAAAGTCGCGGTACTCTTTTAAATCTTTGATTAATTGTTTTTCAAAGATTTTTATTTCGAAACTGATTGGTATATATATTAAGTCTGGTAATTGATATCCTATATATTCGAGAGTTATTTCTTTTACGGATAATTGTATTTTTTTATTTGTTATCTCTATCAAATCTTGAAATAAAGATAGGTATTCCAAAATATTTTGCGCGTCTTTATATTTCGACAAATCAAAATACAAAGATGGTTCTCCTCCTTTAAAAAAATTTTTATACGAGTAATATTTTAGATAAAAAAACATCTTGTCTGTAATTGTTATTAGGTTTTTTAGATTTATAGTTGGCTCACCTATGTATTTTTGTGTATTAAATTTTTGGCTCATAATTCGCGGTAGGATTGTATTTTTTCTAAGAATTTAATATATTCGTGCATTTCTGAAAGTATAGAATCTGCGTAAGCGGGTAGAATTGTCAAAGTGATCTTCACAAGAAATAATTTTTTTCCTTCTATATTAGTGCATATGTTTTCTGTATTATGTTTCTCTATCTCGTAATTTATTATTACTTTTTTGTTTAATATTTTTTTTATTGTGTGTGGCATATAAAAATATAAAAAACACACAAATCCTATTGTAATTTCTTCTTCCTTCGAAAGCCAACAAGATGGGGGACTAAATCCACCATTATACAAAAAATTTTCATACATATTTTTAATAGTAGAAATATGATAATAAAAACTATGACAAGTAATCTCTAGGTATTTCTCTGTCTCTTCTTCGGCGATCATAACTCTTTGAAAAATAAAATATTTTTTAAAAAATCAACAAACCCGCGCAATTCAATGGTTAAATCTTCCGAAAATACCAAAACTTTTACGTCGAAAGAAATACTAAATTCTGGCGGGATTGTTATAAAAATGGGGGGGCTACATAGCTATCTACTTTAAAATAAACTTTTTTTTCAATAAATACTTTTTTAAAAATAAAATGGTCCTTGATTATATTTTTAAAAACTGAATTGTCTAATTCCCCAAAAGAATCATTCTCTAGCGGAATCAAAAAAAATTTGATAAAATCTCTCCTTTTCTATACAAAGCTCTATAGTTCTGTATATAAACTATTTTTTTTGGATTAGTGGGTTGGATATAAGTAAAATAAAATTTCTCGGATTCAATAAGCATTGCTCCATATTTTAAATCCTCCGTCAAAACTACAATAAATTTTTCCAAAAATTCAACATAAAGCTCTAAGTCTATCACGTTAAATTGCTCATAAAAAATACAATATTTTGAAAAATCTATTACCATAAAAAAACGATATTAGATTTCTTTTTAATTGTCAAGTTTTTATTTTTGTGAAAGATATTTGCTTGCTGTAATTTTCGTTTTTCTGAATAATACACGCGCCGAGCTGAAATCCAGATTGGGGAAATTCTTTTGGCGTATCAAGAAGCAGAATTTCAGTGGGCCAAAAACCTTTCTCATCCATATCGCGCAAACGAGCTTTGAGAGCCAAAATATGATTAATGGTAATCAAAAAACATATATTCGGCGCAAGATCCATTGAATGATTCAAAAATGGCCTAGCTTTGCTCCAAGGCGGGTTTGTAATAATCCAGTCATATTTATTATTTTTGGAAAGATGAAAAAAATCGAACCCCTGTTTTATTTCCGTGGTATGTATGTTTGTTTTGTCAACAAATTTTTCAATTTCAGAAACAAAATTGCCATTTCCCGCACAAGGTTCTAATACTCGCGTCGATTCTTGGATATGATAGTTTTGAACAAGATGCTCAACTATTTTTTTAGCAACATAGGAGGGAGTCTGGAAGTCATCGTTGCCGCCTTTTGGTATCAAATTCCTCATTTATTTTTTTGGGCAAGATCTTTGCAACTATAAAACCAATTTAATATCTTAACAAACCCATAAAGAGAACCGAACATCACAATGATGGGTGAGGCAAATAAAATTACAATTAGCGCAAAAATTATGCAAAGGGATATCTGAAAAACCTCAGTCACAGGTTCCAAAAAAATTAAAGCCTGTCCTATGGTCAACTTTGTTTTTTCTTTCATAGGTTAACGAACTCAATTGGTTCATAAGAAGAAACTTTTAGACCAACTTCGCGGAAGAGCTTTTTTGGGCAATTATAAAAAAGATCATCATAGCTATTCGCGGGAAGACGTTTGCCCTTCTTACTTTCATTGTATTCTCTTTTTAGTTGGTCCAATCGTTCTTTGATAATAGAAACATCTTCGCCCTCCTCAATTTTGCAAAGAAAGATTTTGTTTTCTTCGAATATTGGGTTGTTCGTTGTTTTTGCGCCAATAAAGAAGTATTTCTTTGATTCGCCCTTTTCCTCTTTCATTTGCTCGATTAGATTTTCGAGGTCTTGAATGATTTTGTTCTTTTTTTCTGACTCGATTTCGTTTTTATCGAGTGTGTATTCTATGTCTTCTTTTTTTACGTTCATATTTTTTTGTTATTTTTTATTTTGTTTTTTACTCTTTCTTTATTTTTGTTATTTAAAAGTGGATTAGTCAATTTCGTTCGTATTTCACTCTTTTCAAGCTGACTCTCCACCTTTGCCTCTAGCCAGTATACGTAGCCTATAGACACCTCCATTGTTGTTTTTTTTGGTCCAGTGGTCATCTGGACCCGTTGGGAGCCATGGCTCCTTTCCCGTTTCGGCCTTGTATAGTTCCTCTGCGTCGTATTTGCTCATAGTGTTATCTTTCCGTTTAGTGTTATTGTTGCGTTAAAAAAGTAGAACCAATCAGAGCTATCAACCCCGCTCTCATCGGTGGTTTCGTTATCGTTTGGATTATCTGTTTTCATAATTGTATTTTTAGGGTTACGGACGAGCGGTGTGCTAGTCCTTGTAGTTAGAAGAAAGAATTGGCCGAAGCGTTATTAGTGCAACCAAGGCGTAAAGGAGTATCACGCTTCCAGTCACTATTGATCCGCAATCAAAACCCCGATAAATTCCCACCCCGAGTTGCAGATACCCTCCAAATATCAAAGCGAGAATAACACCCCAAGGCGTATCTCTAACCATACGGAGTAGCCAATGCGATTGACGCGCTGGTGTTGATCTTGAGTCTTTATTTCGCATGGCTATCCTTGTTGTTAGCCGAAGAACGAAGCTCGCGCATCTTCCCCGTGGTGTTGCCGTAGTCGCCTTGGTGCCACAGCGTTGTCAGTTCGTCCCAGTGATCCACGTATGCCGCCCATACCGGCGACGCGAGCCGCAGGATCGGGAAGCAGTTGAGCACGGTCGGAGCTTTTTTGATCAGCCGCACGCATCGGCCAAGATCGGGAGCATCGGATGGAGTAGAGTCGGCCCATCTGGATTTCAGGACGCTTCCCGCGATAGCTACGCTTGCCATGTATTGAGAGCTTACGCCCGTATCGTCGCCCGTGAGCCATTCCGCAACGGCTAACAAGTCGCTGGTGGACAACGGCATCCCGCCGTCCTGTTGGTGTGTTTCTGGTGGTTTCATAAGTTTTCAGTGTTGGCGGCGACCGCTGATGAGCGGTTGCCAAGATTTAGGCGTTCGTCTGACGGAATTTGCCGCCCCATTGTTCGGCCATTGCGCGGGCTATCCCGGCGTAAGTGGTCGAGCGTAGTTTCCAGCGGTCGGCACTTGGCGCGAGTTTGTTCTGTCCGCCATCCGTTTGATTTTTCCACCGCTTTTTTCCGTCGATGATTCGCGGCGGGATTGATTCGGTGGCGTGGAGTCTTGGAAGCCCTTTGAGCCAGAGACAGGTCGCCTTGCTTGCATCGTGGCCGTATTGGTGAGGTTGGATGATTTGATCCGGCTTGCGGATCTTACTGGAGATGACCGACACGGGATTTTCTATCGCAATTTTCGGGATGTCCGCAGCCATCAAGAGTCGAACGAAGTCCAGCGCGGCGTCGGTTCCTTCCCATCCTCTTCCCCGGTCGTTCCAGTGGATTCCCGAGACGGACAGGAAGGTGCATGGCGGGTGCGCTATCATCAGATCCCATCCCTCGTTTATGACTTCTTCCACTTTGCATTCTAAGTGCCACTGTTTGGCGGCATCGGTTGGCAATACGTCGCAGCTCCAGGCGTCATGTCCTAAGCACCGGAAGGCATCGCGCACCGTCCCAGAATACTCGCACGCCACCAAAACCCGCAAAGACGAACAAGACGGCGCATACAATCCCAGCTCTCCATCTAAACGGAGCGGTGGGGAAGTTAGGAAGTCTGATTGTGCAGCGATCATTTCGGGGGCTGGGATGTATGGCCTGAAGCGTTCGGCGGAAAAGGAAACGGCATCCAGTGAGTTGGCGTCTCCATTGGCAGACTCGTCCCGTAGATGAACCATTGGCCTCTCCCGTTATGGTATCCCGCTCCCGTTTTCCCTGCATCCCCCACAATCAAGGTGGTGCGTTTCGGGGCGTCTTTGGCGGGCAACCAAGAGCCGAACAAGGCGCTGCTACCAACAGACGGAGCGGTGGAGTTTATTTGTGTATTCATAAGTTTATTGACCGGGACTCTATGAGTCACCTTGAGCGTTCGATGAGATAGCAGAGAAGAATCTGTCGCCCTTTCCCGTGGGTCGCACGGTCATGTGGTCAAATCCCATCCTGTCGCCTAATCGTTTCCATGCGGCGTTAGCGTTCTCCTGTGGGCTTTGTGGGGTTCCACATTGTAGCATCATCATTTTCACGGGTTTGCTGGCGGCGATGAGCGATTCAAGATCGCTCGTTGTCATTTCATAGTTTTGTCTGTTCATAATAATTAAGAATTGAACAACGGGATGGACAGCACCCGCTATCGCGGTGCGTCATCCTTGCCGTTAGCGGGAAGAATGTTTTCAAGTCGTTTGTCCTCGATTACTTTATCTCCCCAAGGAATACATTCACCGTTCCATCCAGTTGGAAGTTGATTCAGCGCGGTGATTTCTTTGGCGTGATTTAGAGTACATTCCTCGTCCCCATCGCGAATGATGCTTTGCGCTTGATTCTCTGCATCCTGAGCAGATTCCGCTGCAATAACGGTTTCAAATTCGATTGTGACTTTGTAGATTTTCATAGGTATTGGTTGGTAGTTCGGAAGAAAAGACCGCTAACAAGACGTAGATCCCGACGCCGAGACAGCTTTCTGATTAAATTTGGTATTCATAGCGGCGCGGGATTACTTAGCGTTATGCAAAGAAAGAGCCGCCCTAGCGCGTTCGGCTATGTTGATACCTCCGCGATACGCTGGATTTTTCCTCATTAGTGCCTCCATTTCGGACAGCGTTTCCTCTAGTGCTTCGATTAGCGGATTGACTTGAATGTCTCTCTCCGCTGTCCCATATCCCGCAATAAAAGCATGTATTAACTCTGCATAGTATGCGTGATCTTGCTCGAAGTCGTAAGCCTCACACCACCTCTGAGCCTTGTGGATTTGCTGTATAGGTTCGGGGATGGGCGGAGCAAACTCTGATCCGTCTGGCAAGTCTTTGAATATGTCTGATGCGTTTTTCATTATTTTTATTTGGTTGATTTAGTGTTTGTCGAATTAGAACCATGCGATTGTAGCAACGGAAGACCGCGCTACATCTTCGCGTTCTGTAAATAACATAAACTTTATCGTTTTTTAAAAATTCCCAACGCTCCGACTTGATCAATCTTATTCATAAAATTTTCGATCCAGTGGTAATTAGTTCTTTGCGGTGTATAATCATGTAGAAATACAATACCATCATTTTTCAATTTGTCAAGACCTTTTTCAATACAAAATATTCTCGCCCTGCCATCAGCGAAGAAAACGTCAAAATGTTCATTTTCGAAGCTCTCAATAAAATTTATGTAATCCCTAAACTCTTCTGCCTTTGTGGGTTTTGTTCGCGGTTTGTTGTTTTTAACAAGATGAAGGCGGCAATTTGTTTGTTTGTTTTTTTCTTTAGTTTTCAGATACCAATCCTCATTATGTTCTAGGGAATCATAGCTTTTACAATATTTGGGAAATCTAAGGGTGCTCGTTCCCATACCCCACTCAAATACAGTCGGGTTATTTTTTTTCATGTATGCTTCAATGTAATCGACTTCTATTTTTTGTAAACCGCCAGCATAATCTTCTTTGTTTTTTGCCATTTTATTGTTTTTTAAATTTTCGTGCAGATTCAATTAAATTTTTTAAAAATAATGTCGGAACTTCTATTTCAATTCCGTCTTTGCATTTATCATAAGTAAGAATTTTTTGTTCTTTTTGGCAGGGATCAGATTTTCTTAGGATTTTAATATAATCGTCGTCATTTAATTTTTCTTCTACACCCCATAATCTTAAATTACTTTCATTGATTGGTTCTCCGCATTCGTGATAAAAACCAATAAAAACATCTGTGTAATTGCCCATTTCATAAGTTCCGCCTTTATAGCCATAAAATGAAGATCCATTTGCTAATTTAGCTTGTTTTAACATTTCTTTTATTGTTGTCTCTTTGACCGGATCAAAAGCGAGATTTTCATAAAAACCTCTATCACAATGCGGCTCTCCGAATCCATTTTGCACAATTGTATTTTCGTCTTGGCTTTCGAGCCATTCTATTAGTCTTTTTAGTATCATAATTTAAAAAATATATTTTGTAATTCTGCTTGTGAGATTGGAAAAGAAAGTTTTTCAACCCTATCTTTATCTTTTACTCCGAAAAAATCTGCCATTTCAAGAGCTAATTTTTTATCAGCGTATTTTAATTCTTTCTTTACGTCAAATCTTCCGTCTCTTATTAAAGCTGGATCTAAATTTTCGTAATAATTTGTTGTGGCAAAAATAACTGTTCCATCAGGCAAATCGTCACCATCCAATAAAGAAAGAAGGCTCTGCAAGCTAATAGAGGAGCTATTATCGGATTTCAATTTGTTTTTTGTTTCTTCTCTTTTTTCTGTTGCGCTCAAAATATCAATATCTTCAAAAACGATAAAAACATTTTCTGCCAAATTAAACAATAGGTTTTTTAGTTCTTTAATACCATCGATTTCGCTCAAATTAAAATAATAAAGCCTTTTATTATAGTAATTAGCCAAAGCTTTTATAAAACTTGTTTTACCAGTTCCCGGTTTACCGTAAAATAGATAGCCCCTTTTATAATTGAAAGAATGGTCCTTGTATTTATTTTCCTCAGAAAAGAAACAATCTAGGTCTTCTAATACCTCTTTTTTTACATTGTTATTTAAAAATATTGAATTTATCTTTCTATTATTTTCTTTTTTGATTTTTCTAAAGTAATCATAATCATGAATATAGATTCTATTTTCTTTGTTTGTTTCTTTGAAATTTTCTTCTATAGTGTTGTATAGGTCATTAAGTTCATTTTGATTGCGGCAAAAGAACTTAATGACTATATATTCTTTTCTTTCAATCATGTTTTCCGCGTTTTCCAAGTTGCAAGAAATTGACAAAAATCCATTTCTAGAAAAAGAATAATGGGTTCCGTAATTAATTGTTTTCGAAAAAGAACTTCCGTTGGAAGATTTTTTTGCTTTACCAGTTCTTGGGAGCGAGTATGGATTATCGTCTACTTGTTCAGATGGCCTTTTTCCAACAAGTTTTATTCTTTTTGTTTGCCCCTCTGTTTTTTTTGAAACCCAATCAGAAACAAAATTGTAAAGTTCTGTATCACTGTTGTTTACTCTAATCGTATAAATTAGATGTGTATTCACCAAAGAGCTTATTTTTGCTGACAAATTTCTCAATAAATACAAAGCAGAAGTAAAAATAGCAATACTTATGCCACCAGAAAAAAACTGGTTTGTTTGGAACTCGTTTATTATCCACTCAATCATTTCTTTATATTGTCTATACTAATTTGCGTAACATAGTGACCGTTCCGACTTGTCATTTCACAAAGGTATTCATCTGCGCCAAGGTAAGACTTGATTACGCCTTTTGTTCCGCCGTTGGTTGTAATCTTGGTTCCTTTTTCTAGCTTTTTATTTTTAGTCATTTTATTATAGTGATTCGTAGGTTAATTGTGATATTTCTTTTTTTTGGTTTTTTTATTTCGTTTTTATGGGCAATTATTTTTAATCTTTTTTCTTCGTGTGTAAACACCTTCACCGCAATCTGCAAAACTTATCATAAAATTCCCAAACCATTTATTTTAGTAGAAATATAATCTTTGTCTAATTCTTTTGTCCATTTTAAGAAAAGCAATTCATCCGCTTCTCTTCGCAAATCATTTTCACAACGTATTTCTTCATTAATTACTGGCAAAATTGGTTCGCTATTTTCTATTCTTACGATATGAAATGATAATACCTCGGAAAATACTTTTTGTTCTCTAATAAAATTTTTAATATACGCTTTTTCTCCAGTTCTTCCGCCAAATCGGAAATCAGTAATTAGATAATTTTTTTTAACATCATAGGCGTTTATAAATTTTTCAACCCAATATTTGCCTTGCGTTTCGTTTCTTTTCCCACAGCCGTATTCTATCAATTCATCTCTGAATAAATGTTTTTGTTGGTCATCCCAAACAGATACGCCATATTTTTGTTCAATTGTTTCCTCTAACTCTTTTTTTAATTCTTTTGCAAAAGCAAATCGCTCGAAGTTATATTGGGGGTATTTTTCTAGTATTATATCCGCAACAGTATCTTTTCCAGATCTTGCTGGACCGCTAAGTAATAAAATCATTCCGCAATAATGAGATTTTTCAGAGAAATGTCAAGCAATTAATAAAATTTTAGTGATTCTTTTGCCCAAAGCGGAGCATTCTCTATGTTAGCCATAATAGTTATGTTCCGTCAATAATTGATGGGTCGTATTTTGCTGGTGTTTTCATTGATTTTATTTTTTTATTATTGATGATTGCAAATTGGGAACTTTTTTTGGTATATTTATTTTTCCTTTGGGTGAATACCCGCCTCTTCGCTCTTTTATTTTGATATCGCAAAGAGCAAAAATAATTATGAATAATATTATATACATTATTAACTAATTAAGTGTTTTATCTATTATAGATAAACATTTTTTTCGAGTTTCTGAATGGAGGTTTATTTTTTTCAAAATTATTTTGAAACCATTCCCATTTTCCAAGAGATTCAGGCCATCTAGTTGAACTTTATAGGCTTGGAGAATCATACTAATTTGTAATAGAAATATTCACCAACATTAACACTCTTACCTTTCATTCTACTAAAGCTAGAGTTTCCTGATGATATAATTTCCCTACCTGTATATTTAATATTTATTACCTCTTCGTTATCCGTAGAATTAACACCATTAATATTCATAAACCATGAACAAGGAAGTTAAAATTAAAGGAGGAACGAGTATGCATCCCCTTTTCACAGCACGGGTTCCCAAGGTTCGCCACATTGAGTCTGCCTGTTCTTAGGCTCTCGACCACCCGAAGGCGTGGCCTCCCGACCTCGATGTGCAGTAGGCCGGGTCCTCCCAGCCATCCTGTCATCCGTGTTTCTACTGTGCCTCCTAAAGTCATAAAAGTTTTAACCAGTCAGTCGTGTGAACGCGAAGACGCGCCACACACTTCAGTGTTCATCTACCCAAGGCAGAAGACCATCGAATGATATATTACCAAAATATAATGCCTTGGTATTCGTATATGGCGGGTCTAAATAAACAACGTCTTTTTCGCCTTTTGGGGAAATACTCCCAAACGAACCGCAAGTAAAATCAATATCTTTCCCCTTCATTAATTCTGAGTAATACGATATAACTTCTTCGACCGTTTTGGGTTGCATTCCGGTTCTTCCGAAATGATGTGACGTATTAAATTCCCCTTTTCTATTGTATCTAATAGTTCCATTATAGCAGGTTCTCGTTAGAAAGTAGAAAATGAATGGGTCTTTGGTTTTATTGTAAGTTTCTCGCTCCGTATAAAAGAAATTCGGATCTTTTTGTAGTTCCTCCCATTTCTCCCTATACGAAAGGATTAATTTTCGGGGATCGTCTTTAACGATTTTTAAAATATTAATTAAGCTATCGTTTTTATCCGAGAGTCTAAACTTTTTAACATTTGCGTTATCTTTTAATAGTCTGAAAAATACAGAACCTCCACCTACAAATGGTTCATAATAAGTTTCAATTTCCCTTGGAAAGTGTGATGTTATTTTTGCGGCGATTGGGCGTTTTGAGCCAGTCCACTTTATTAATGGTGTATTTATTCTGATAACTCCTTTTCTTTCTTCTTCCTATTTTGGCTTGAACGCCTTCCGTAAATTTTCGCTGAAAACTTAGAGAAGTCCATCTGCCAAAGGTTGGTTTGGATTTTTTTCTTTTGATTCGCTATTATTTTCGACCATGATTCATCCAATAAGATATTTTTTATTGGGAAAGTCAAGCAAAAAATTATTTTTTTCTCGATAATCTTTTGATTTCTAAATCCAGTATATCAATAATAGGCTTCAAATTATTAGAAATAAAAAACTCACTGGGTCTTCTATTTTTTAATTTTTTGTTGGATTTACCCAACCATTCGACTACTACATAGGGGCTAGTTTCTTCGCAAAGCTTATTGAGTATATCCATTTTTTTATAATAGGTTTTATTTTCCATTATCATTGTTTACACAAAAATTCTGTTTTTTAAATTAAAGTGTAAATTAATTTGTATGCCAAGAAAAAAGAATTCTAAAAATACGTCTAAAGAAGAAGAAATAGTAATCCCGCAAATTAAAAGCGACTTTAAAATTAAAAAGTTTGATCTTACAGATAAGCAAAAAAACTTTTTAAAATTATCTCTAAACAATAAAACAAATATATTCTTTATAAGTGGTGTTGCAGGAAGCGCAAAAACATTTATATCAGTATTATCGGCACTAGAATTAATGAAAGTTCATGAGGAACTAGAATTAGTTTATATTAGAAGTCTAGCTGAGAGCGCGGATAAAAGTATTGGGGCTTTACCCGGATCTATAGATGAAAAATTTGATCCATTTTTATTACCACTAAAAGAAAAACTAGAAGAGCTTTTGGGCCCAGATGATATAAAAGAATTATTAAAAAGCCAAAGAGTAACTGGGATACCAGTGAATTTTTTTAGAGGCGCGAGTCAAAACAAAAAAGTGGTTATTGTGGACGAAGCTCAAAATATGACTTTCAATGAATGTCAAACTATCATAACAAGAATAGGAAAGCATAGCAAATTCTTCTTTTGTGGAGATCCAATGCAATCTGATATTGGTAGTAAAAGTGGTTTTGAAAAAATGTATAACATATTTGATAGTGAAGACGCGCAAGAATGGGGGATTCACTGTTTTGAATTTAATGAAGAAGATATTAAAAGAAGCGAAATATTAAAATTCATTATTAAAAGCCTTAAATCTCACAAAAAAATAAGTTGTAGTGTAAACTAATTGACCAAAAGTTTTTATTTATTTTTATTATGAGTCATATATATTGCAGTAACTGCGCAGAGAAAATACAATTTTCAAGTAAAAAGCCAAAAGTTTGTCCATTTTGTGAAACCAGAATAGGCGAAACATTAATAAAAACACAAAAAAGTACATCTAGATCAGAAGAAATTAAAGACAATGAATTTGATATTGATATTGATAATTTAAAAATTGATTTTTCATCTGCCAATGTTATTATAGATGGAACAATACAACAAAGAACAACTTTACAGTCAGCATTAAACAAATCCTCTGAACAGGGGAACAGCCAATTTAAGATGGGCAAAAGGAAAAACAAATCGGACATAATTGATTACGGGGAATTTTCTAAAAACATGACAAAAGATTGTTCTCCCGCCTCAAAGTCTAAAGATATTTCCTAATCCCTTCTTATGCAAGACAGAAAAAGGAAAAGAATCTTCGAGGAAAATTACGAAGAAATAAATAGAGTCGTAACCTCCAAAAGAAACAAGTGGAATCTAAAGGCGATCCCTTGGATGAGTTTCGAGGATGTAAAACAATTAATATTTTTACACATATACGAAAAGCTGCACCTTTGGGACGAAGAAAAGGGAAAAATTGGCCCTTGGGTAAACGTAACAGCCCATAATAGAATAAAAAATATTCTCAGAGACAATTATTATAATTATGCGAGGCCATGTTTGGGATGCGAATTTAATTCCAGCAAAAAAGGCGGTAAATTTGTTCTTAATTCAGAAGAAAATGGTTGTACACTAACAAAATCTGGAATCCAATGTGAAGAGTGCCCAATGTATGCTAAATGGATAAGATCAAAAAAACAAGCATACAACATTAAATTACCCGTCCCCATCGAAACACAGGAAATTCCAATAGAGAATAGAAATACCACATATATAGACTACGAGGCTTCTGAAAATCTTTTGCACAAGAAGATGAGGCTTTCATTGACGATAAAAGATTATAAATGTTATGATTTATTATTTATACAAAAATTACCAGAGAAAATAGTTGCGGAAAAACTTGGATACATAACAAACGAAAAAAACAGACCCGCTGGTTATAATACAATAAAAAAATTAAAAAAGAATTTCCTTATTAAAGCAAAAAAAATAATGGAAGATGAGGATATAATAATTTAATATGACCACTTCAAAGGAACATACTCTTTCAAAAGAAGAAGAAGAATTTGTTTTGGCAAATTGTAAAAAGAACCCAAACATCAGTTATTTGGCAAAAGAATTAAGTGGCGGCAAGTATGACGGAAGAAGCAAACTCGGAAAAGCCATAGCTAAATTTTTAGTAGATAGAAATATTGATTATAAAACTACTAAATATAAAAAACTAGATTCTATAAAATTTAACCAAGACCAAATAAATTTCATTACCGATAAAGCTAGAAAAGGAATGAATAGTTTAGAAATAGCTACGTTAATTTTCCCAAATAAAAATATTAAGCCGCTTTGTTTTGAACAAAAAGAAATTGTTAGGGTTGTAAGAGAGCTGGGTATAGATTCTAATGAAATATTTGATAAAAAGTATTCCGCTCCAAAATCAATGGGCAAAGTTATACAAAAAATCAACAAATATGTGAATGTTTCTCTTGAAGAAAACAAATTATCGCCAAAATACAAAAAGTCTATTGAAAATTTATTAAACTCAATGAACTCGCCGCGATTTGTTTATATGATGAACTCCTATGAAACAATTGAGGATAGAGAAATTTTTGAAAGCAATTTAGTAAAATCAGTTTGGGACCAGCATGATATAACGGCAGATGAATCAAATCTTTATTTAAATTTATCGGCTGATTATGTTATGCTTAAAGATTTAGAAAGGCACAGAAAAAAGCTGACTAGATTATTTGATGAAGCAGAAGAAAAAGAGCACTCTGTAAAAATGGCGGAAATGCTTAAAGCAAAAAGTGGGGAATATGCTTCTTGCGCAGATAGAATCGAAAAATTAATCAACAAACTCAATGGTTCCCGCGCACAAAGAAAACAAAAACAATTGCAATCCAATGAAAGCATTTTGTCTTTGGTCGAGGCTTTTCAAGATGAAGAGGATCGAAAAAATATCCTCAAACAAGCCAAGATATATGAAAGAGAAAAACAAGACGAGGTGCAAAGACTTGAAACAATCGATGAATTTAAAGCCAGATTGTGGGGAATAGATACAAGCTTAATTTAAAATGTTAGTTCCAAAAGAAGTGCAGGAAAATATCTGCAAAGAATGTAGAAAAAAGTTTGATTCCAGAAAGGATCTTCATATGCACTTAAAAGAACATGATATGATAATGGCTGGTTATTATACAAAACATTATCCCAAATACAATCTTTTAACTAGGGAGCCAATGCCATTTAAAAAATTAGAATCTTATTTTGCAAAAGATTTTGATAGTAGAGATCAACTATTTGCTTGGCTAGAAAAACAAAACGATAAAACAGCAAAAGAATATCTATTCAGTGTCTTAAAAAAAGAAAGGGAATATCGGGAATCAGATATCGCGCCTAATTTTCTTGATTTGCAATTTTCAGAAAGGTTGCCGCAATTAAGCGTTTACCAAGAAAGCTTTGGTTCTTATATGAGAATCGCAGAAGAAGCTGGTTTTAATATATTTTACGACAAAAAATTACCAAAAAATTTTTTCACAAAAGAAATAAACGAAGTAATACAAATAGACACTAGAGAACAATTAGTTTTGGAATTTGAAAAATCTTTCTCAGAAAAACTTGATTATGGGGATTACTCCTTCTTGGATAGCAAATATTCTGTTGAAAGAAAAAATCTTGCGGATTTGCTTCAAACTCTTGGCAAAAATTTACCAAGATTCAAAAGAGAAATAAACAGATGCGTAAAAAACGAAGGCTATATGTTTATAGTTGTTGAGTGCGAGCTTGATGATCTGATTAATTATAACGAAGTAAACAATTTCCCTATTAATTTAAAAGCTGTGTATGCAAAAATAAGAGCTTTAACTGATGAATATAGAGAGAATATCCAATTTGTTTTTTCTGGCGGTAGAGAAGAATCTAAATTTTTAATACCAAGGTTATTGGATTTTGCCGAAGATTTAAAAAAAGTAGATTTGCAATACTTTATATCAAAATGTTAGTGGTAGGAGAACAGAAAAGAAGAAACCCAAGATTTCATAATATAAATGATGAAATAGAATCTATCGATGGCTATATAGAAGAACATAAAGCCAAAGTTCTCTTGTATAAATTCATGTATCATAACATAAGATGGACAACAAAGATGATAATGGATGTTGATTTGTATCCTCTACAAGAAATAATGATTAAAACGATGTTTAATACTGATTATACTATTGGTGTTATTTCGCGAGGTGGAAGTAAAACTTACTTGTCATCTATTTATGCTGGTCTTTATGCTTTGATGAATCAAGGTGTTACTGTTGGTATTCTCGCACCCTCATTTCGTCAATCAAAAATGATGTTCACAAAATTAGAGGATATCATGAACAATAAAAAAGCTGGCCCATTCAAAAAATGCGTAACAAAAGTTAGCAAAGGAAGCGACCAGTGGATAATGGAAATAGGAAGAAGCAAAATTCTTTCTTTGCCGTTGGGAGACGGGGGCAAGCTCCGTGGTTTTCGTTTTAATGTTATTATCTGTGACGAAATGTTGTTGATGCCAGAAAAGATTTACAATGAAGTTATAGTTCCCTTCTTAGGGGTTGTAGCCGATCCTAGAGAAAGAGAAAGAATCACAAAAATAGAAGATAAGTTGATAGAACAGGGCCAACTTACCGAAGAAGAAAGAACTGATTTCCAAAACAACAAATTAGTGAGTTTATCATCTGCGGGTTATACTTTTGATTTCTTTTATAGACTTTATTCTACATACATAAATTTTATTGAAGATCCTAATGAAGCATTAAAAAAAGCCAAAGAAGCGAATCCAGACAAAGAAATCAATGATACCGCAACAAGAGCAGTTTTTCAAGTTGCCCATGATGCTTTACCAAAAGGTTTGCATGACCAAAATCTTTTGAATCAATCCCGCGCAACAATGACAGAGGCCCAATTTAAAAGGGAGTTCGGCGCTGAATTTACAGACGATAGTTCTGGATTCTTTAATTTAAAAACAATAAAAGAGTGTGCGTTAAACATAGGTGAATATCCAATGGTAGAATTAAAAGGGGAGGGTGGAGCAAAATACATTATTGCTTTTGACCCATCTTGGGCTGGTAATGATACGTCAGATGATTTTGCTATTCATGTTATAAAACTTGTAGAAGAAAAAAAAGCGGGGATAGTTGTCCATAGCTATGCTTTGAGAGGCCAACAATTAGAGTCCCATATGAATTACTTCTTGTATTTATTGAAAAATTTTAATGTTGTCGGGATTATAGGCGACTATAACGGCGGGGATCAATTTATAAAAGCTTGCAATGAAAGCGCTTTATTTAAAGACCAAAATATTAATCTTGGAATATTTCCTTCTGTCAAAACAGAGAGTGACAATTCTGACGAAGGCAAAAGAGAGAGAAAAAAAGAGCTGCAAAAATTAAAAAGATTCTACAAGCCAGACTATAAAGATTATGTGTTTTTAAGAACTCCTTCTTCAAATTGGATAAGACAATCAAATGAAATGTTATCCAAAAGCTTTGAAAAACAAAAAATACTATTTGCTTCTAGACACAATCTGGAAACAAATATGAAAGAGCTGAAAAAAATAGATCTAAAAAACATAAAATTTGACACAGAATTAAAATACAACGACAAAATTGAAGAACAAAGTAAAGTGGTTGATTTCCTCGAAAAACAAAGCGACAATATAGACTTAACCATAAACGAGACGGCTTTAATTATACAAAAAGTTTCTGCGCTTGGAAATAGAAGCTTTGACTTACCTGATAGTTTGAAAAGAGACAAAGGTAAGTATAAAACCCGTAAAGACTCCTACTCTGCTTTGGTGCTTGGGAATTGGTTTGTACAATTATATTATGAGATGAATAATATGTCAGACGAAGAAGAATACGGTGGTTTTACTCCAGTTATGTTTTAATTTCTACTTTCAAAGTAAAATTGTGTAAAAATATTTATGCCTGAAAAGACAAAAAGACCTTATAAAAAAAAGAATTTAGATTACTGGAACAAGAGATTGGGTAAAGAAACCCCTTCAAATACACCTAAAGTTTCTCATTCCGTGTCTTTCGGCGAAGATTGGGAGCCAATGGGTGATGATTCGCCGAATTTATTTAATTCTAATCTCTCAAAAGCAAGAAGAAACAACTCTACTGGAACAACTGGTTCAAGATTTAATCAGGTTTTTGTTGATAGCAAAGATGCTAGATATCATAATATAGACCAATTAAATATGCCTTTCAGTACCACAAAACATGGTATAACAATGAGAAAAGCTATTGAGCTTACACAAAAAGCTTATGCCAATATTTCTATTGTAAGAAACACAATCGATATTATGTCTGAATTTGCGAATTCAGAAATGTACCTAGAGGGTGGAACAAAACAGAGTCGCGAATTTGTTAAATCTTGGCTAAAAAGAATAAACATAGAAAGCTTAAAAGACCAATTTTTCAGAGAATTTTACCGTTCTGGCAATGTTTTTCTTTATAGAATAAACGCAAAATTTTCTTTAGAAGAAATCGCACAGATTTCAAAAATTTACAATGTAAAAAGTTTAAATATTCCAATAAGGTATTTGTTATTAAACCCTTATGAAATTTCTTTGTATCACTCGTCTTCTTTCCATAACGGTAATTACCAAAAAGCTTTGTCTCAATACGAGTTAGAAAGACTTAGAGATCCAAAAACAGACAGGGATCAACAAATTTTCGATGCACTTCCAAAAGAAACGCAAAGGCAAATCAAAGAAGGAACTTGGTTGGATGATGGCCTTTATATTGAATTGGACCCAGAAAAGATAAGGTATTCTTTTTATAAGAAACAAGACTATGAGCCATTTGGAGTCCCTTTTGTTTACCCAGTATTGGATGATATAAACTGGAAATTAGAGCTTAAAAAAATAGACCAAGCAATATGCCGAACAGTAGAACAAATTGTTTTGCTTATCACAATGGGTAATGAACCAGAAAAAGGCGGTGTTAATCCTAAACACATCAAAGCTATGCAAAGCCTTTTCTTGAATCAAAGCGTTGGCCGTGTTTTGGTTTCTGATTATACAACTAAAGCTGATTTCGTTATTCCAGATTTAAAGAAAGTCCTTGGGAAAGAGAAGTACGAGATCGTAAACGAAGACATTAAAGAGGGCTTGCAAAACATTATTCTTGGAACTGGTTCTTCTAGTGAGGGTAAATTCGCTAATCAAATGATTAAAACAAAGATATTCTTAGAAAGAATCAAAGAACCAAGAGCTAATTTTAAAACTTTTATTCAACAAGAAATTGATGATATCTGTGAACAAGCTGGATTTCAAAAGTCTCCTACAGCGGAATTTCAAGAAATGAACCTAAAAGATGAAAATGTTGTCAATAGAGTCGCGCAAAGGTTAATGGAGTTGGGGATATTAACACCAGAGACTGGAATTGAATTCTTAAAAACAGGGGTTTATCCTACAAAAGAAAAATTAGAAGAATCACAAAAAGAATTTTTACAACAAAGAGAAGAAGGACTATATAATCCTATTGTTGGTGGAACTCCAGTGGGGAAAGAAGAAAATGGGGGGGCTGGCGGTGCTAAAAAACCACCTATTTCATCTTCTGGCCGACCTTCTGAATTAGCACAAAAATCTTCTGCGAGTAAAAAAGAAGTTCTTTATAAAAAAGACATTGCTGATGTTGTTTTTGCAATTTCTGAATTAGAAAAATACGGAAAAGAAAAATACAAACAAAATCAAGCAAAAAAAAGAATTACAAAAAAAGATCAAAAGTTTATAGATCATATGGTTGAATCTGTTGCCGCTTCTAGTGAAAACAAAGATTGGCACAAAAATATAGAGAAAGTTTCTAAAGACATTAATTTGTTAACATCTTTTGATACCAATCCAGAAATATATAATATCGCCGAAAAATACAATGAAAATATATTCAATTCCGCTATTATATATCACAGCAAAAAATTTCACAATAAAGATAAATAAATGTAAAACATATAGATATGAAAATTAAATCAGACTTTTTAACAGAAAAAATGGCTCAAAAATATGCCGATGGGGTCAAAGAAAAATTCGGTTGCGAGCCAACATTAAACAAAGCTTCTGTAGAATATGACATTTCCTATTGGAAAGAAAACAAAGCGTCTGACATGACAGAAGAAGAAGTTATGGCTTCTACTCCAACTTACGAAGAAATGGATAGAAGTATTTCCTATGTTTACGATCATATGAATTATAAATTTGACGCAGTTAGAGAAGAAATGGGCTACTTCATGAAAATCCTCCAAAATCACATGAAAGGACATCTGCCGAACGTAAAAAGTAACGAACAATTATCGAAAGCTATTAAAGCTCTTGGTTTAGAAGGGGAATACGAAGTTTATAAGCCAATAATTTCTGTGGCAAACAAGAAAACTGGCGAAATCATTGTTGGTTAATGTTTGATGAAATTCAAAGAGCGGTATTTAAAAGTAATATCGCAAAAATTGAAGACATTCATTCGAAAGAAGAATTGTGTGATTTTTCTTGTGCAAACTTAGATAACATACAAAAAATTGTCGGCAATGAAATAGACTTTTCTAAAAATGTCGATTTGTTGTCTGTGGCCTTCCCAATTACTGTTGTTAATCAAATTAATGAAAATGGCGAGGCTTTAATTAGCCCAATTGCAACAGAAGTAATCGATTACTTTAAACACAAACCAACAAATATAGAACACAAGCCACAAAAAGTTGTTGGTCATATGATTGATGTTTCTTTTAATGAAATGGAAACATATGATATCTTAAAACCAAAAGATATTAAAAAAAGAAAAGACCCTTTTTATTTAAGCGCGTCTGCTGTATTATATAAACTTGGAAACCCAAATTTTATTGATTTAATTAAAAGGTCTTCTGATCCAGAAGATTCAATGTACCAAGCTATATCAGCAAGTTGGGAAATTATTTTTAAATATTATGCAATCGCAGTTGGCAGCAAAAACATAGAAGAATGCGAAATATACACGGAACCAAAAGACATATTAAAATATAAAAAATATTTGAAGAAATTTGGGGGATCTGGAAAACTTAGAGACGGAACTCCAGTGGGGAGAATTATTTTGGGGCCAGCTTTACCAGTTGGGATTGGTTTTACTACTAACCCAGCGGCTAATGTTAAAGGCATATCTGTAAATATTGGCGAAGAAGATTTGATAGAATTAGTAGATAAAAAAACATTACTAAGCATAGATGGAGAAGAAATAGAAAGTATATTTAATACAGCTAAAAGCGACTCTTGTAAAGAAGAAAATAAAGAATTATTACAATTTTTTGATAAACCAGAAAAAAATATTTCACATAATAATAAAAACACTGTAAATAACAACAAATCTAAAAATATGGAACTCGAAAAACAAATCAAACTATTGTCGTCTGAACTTGATAAATTCAAAGATGCCTTCAAGACTGATAAAGCTGAAGAAACAAAAGCGAATTTAATTAAAGTTGTCGAATCAACTCTTAAAGAAAAAAATCAAGAGTGGGTAGAAAAAATCGAAGCTGAAAAATCTGCAAGAGAAAATGAAAAAGCTGAAAGACAAAAACTTTCAGACACAGTAGATTCTCTTAAAGAAACAATTGATTCTCTTAAAACAGAAAAAGCTCAAGCTAATCAAGAAGCTTTGGTTACATCAAGAATGGACGAAATTCTTGAAAAATACGAATTATCGACTGCCGCTAAAAAACAAGTTTTGAATCAAATCAAACAAATCGGCGAATCTGACGAAGATTTCGAAAACTATAAAAAAGACACTTTAGAAGTTATTTTTGCATCTTTTGATAAAGAAGCAATTGAAAACGCTAAAGAAGAAAGAATCGAAGCTATTAAAGTAGAAGCTAAGAAATTAGTCGAAGCTGAAACAGAAAAAATTAAAGCTGCTGCTGAAAAAGTTTCTGGCCTTACTTTTGAAGAAATTCTTTCTAAAGCAAGCGAAGAAGGAACAGACCTTCCAAATTCACAAAGGGTTGAAGAAGAAGGCGATCTTGTTGATAAGATCGTATCAAATCTTAAATCAGAAAACGTAAACGTAAAATAAAAAAACACAAAAAATTAAATTTATAAAAAATCATGAGTAAAAGACTAAAACCATATCGCCAAGTAGCGGAAGAGGACATCATTAACGGATTGTTCTCTGCTGATACACAGACTCTTGATCAAGGAGTTCTTGTTTCTATCTCAGCATCAGACGGCTCTAAAGATCCTGTTGAGTATGTTGATTCTTCACAACTTGGAAAAACTGATTACGCGCATATCGGTGCAGACATGTATCCTGTTGTTCCTAATAAGTTCACAACCGCAGCTAGTGGGGCAAGAGCAGCAGACGTTCTTGGTATCACACTTTTCGAAGTAGCATATACTGACGAAAACGGAGAAAAATACCTTTATTACAAGCAAAAAAGAATTGAAAATCAAATCTGCTTGAGTGGTGAAGCTGTCCCAGTTGCATCAAGAGGTGTCTTTGAAATTACTAGCGGTAATTACGCTGGGACACCAACTCACGAAACTTACGCAATCGTAGGTGACGATGGTAAACCAGAAGCTGTTACATACGTTGGTCTAACAGGAATGGGACTAACAATGGAAAACGTAATCGGCAAGTTCTTGTCAACACCACAAAGCGGTTCTAAACAAGACAACTCGGTTCTATTGAAATTGAACATCTAATTTAAAAAAGGAAATTTAAAATAATGAATATTACACTAAAACACACAAAAGATCATGTAGAGCTAGTTAAAGCTATGGCTAGTAACGATATTGCTCTTGCCAACAAAGCTCAATTGGCTGTTGCAGAATTTATTGAACCAGTTCTTAACGAGGTTATCAATAAAGCCCCAACCGTTTCAAATCTTTTTGCGACAGAAACTTTTAATGAAGATAGTTCACCAAGTCTTCCTTTGGATCTTTATTCCGATATTGAAACAGAGGATCACCTAAGAATTTGGTCGCAAACACAACCGGGCGGGTTGGCAACTAACATGGTACTTCCCCCTCAACAAGAGTTGAAGTTCATGACTTACTCTCTTGATAGTGCTTACGGTTTCGACAAGAAATACGCAAGACAATCTAGATTAGGGGTTGTTGGAAAAACATTCACAAGAATGTTGCAAGAAGTAATGATCAAAGAGGAAAAGACAACTGCTTCTCTTATCATGAGCGCTTTGGCTAATGCCACAACAAACGGTTCAAAACACGTTTTCAGAACTGGTATCAAAGGAAGATTTCTTCCTGACGACCTTAACAAGCTTAGAACTCTTTCTAAAAGAATCAACTCTGCTTGGAATAGAGGTACACCAGAAACTCGTGTAGGTCGTGGTTTCACAGATTTGATTCTTTCGCCTGAAATGATCGAAGAAATCTACGGAATGGCTTATAACCCAATCAACACTAAAGGTAGTATTTACACTTCGATTGGAGCTCCTGATAACACAACTGCTGGTGACGCCGCAATTGCGGCTCCTGATAGCGTTAGAGAACAAATGTTCAATGCTTCTGGTCTATCAGAATTCATGGGCGTTTCTTTGATGGAAATCAATGAGTTGGGTGTTGGACAAAGATTCAATGATATCTTTGTAGCAAAAGCTGGTGCGACAACATACGCAGACAACTATGCAACCCCAGAAAATGGTGGGAGTGCACAAGCAATCCAAAGTGATGAAGAAATCATCCTAGCGATTGACTTGGGAAGAGACTCACTATTCAGAATGGTCGCCGTTGATGCAGATAAGGGTTCGCAATTCACAGTTTCACCTGACAATCAATTCATCGTTGATCGTAGAGGTAAGATTGGATTCTACGGGGGCAGAGAAGCGGGACACGTTATCTTGGATGACAGAGTTCTTACTGGACTTATTTCCTAAGCTAAAAAACAAAACATTTACAAACCCGCCTATTAAGGCGGGTTTTTTTATCTCTAATAAACCGAAAAAGTGTAAAAAATACTATGGAAAAAAATATTGGCAAAAAAATAAATTCAGATAAAGAATCAATAGATTCCATTCTTTATACAAACACTAAAAATAGGCTTTTAACTTATTCAGTTTCTTCATTCAAAGATTTGGTAAATAGATCTAGCAATGTCGAATTGGATGAATTATGTGCAAAGTTTAGGGTTTCGATTGGCCTACCGAATCAATTAAAAAGAGAAAAACTAAACAAAAGCTTTGTTTCTGAAAAATCAAAATCTAATATTGATCAATCTGAAAGCGGTGGGAACCTTTTTGACAAAGACGGTGTTTTGCCTGTTGAAAAAAGAAGGGATTTGGAAAACTGGTTGAGATCATAAATTATGTCTTTGAGCGGATATGCAAATCAAATCTGGGAAAATGAGTTTGATTCCAACACTGGAATTTCTGAAACTTATATTTTTTACTGGTTACAAAATAATATCGGCAATCTAAATGTATTATTAAATACTGAGTTTGTGGTTAGCGGGGATAATTTTGAGCCTGTTTTTTGCGCAGAAGAAAGCGGAATTTATACCCAATACTTTTTAAAAGAATACTACAAGAAAGAGTCTAGAAAGGTCTTACAAAATATAACCTCACCATTGGGCCAAGTTGATTGGATATCGCTTTCAGAAGGCGATACTACAATTAAAAGAAATAATAGAAATGAAGTTGCTAAAACCTTAATTCAACAAAGCAAAGACGCTGGAATAGAATTAAAAGATTTGGTTTTCCAATATAACTATTATAAAAGCGGGCCAAGACAAGTTGCTGGCGTTGATGGAAACTAATAATGTCATTGTTAACTGCACAGCAAAAATCAAGTATCCAAAGCGTATTTGACAAAATTCATAATACGTTCAAAATACCTATTTCTATATACAAAAAAGAAAAAGTGGTATTTATAGCAACAAATGATACTTATAATGCTTTATATGATAGAGAAAGGAACTCCCCGCAACAAAGAGAACAAGTTAAAAAATATGATAAATTTGCGCGGGTTTTATATGACCAAAAGCAAGAAAAAATATTTTTAAATTCCCAAACAAATGTTGGTATACCAGATCCTTTGGGCGAAGTTAGATTAAAAGTTGATGAAGAAACTTATAATTTAATAAATGGATCAGAAAGAATCGAATTAGACGGAAGATCTTGGAATTTACATGGAGATCCAGCTAGAACTGGCCCTTTTGATTCTCAGTATTATGTTTTATATTTAAAAAGAGAGGAATAGTATGAAATACAAATTTGGAACATTGAAAGCGACTCTCGAAAGAAATATTAATAAACAAGGCAAAGAAAAAGTTCGAGGAATGGTTGTTGGCAGAGTTAATTCTGCCCAGAAAAAAGCATTAAAAGCATTTGACGATAATCCATACACAAAAGAAATAGAGGCTGGTGCGTTTGCTAAGAGTGGGATTTTAAATACGGGAAATTTATACTCATTTCTTGGTTTTCCTTCTAACCCAATTCCAACAATTAGAGCTATTTTAGAAAAAAAAACTAGGGTTTCTAAGGGGAGAAAGATAAATTCTAAAAACAGATACAGATTTATAATTACTGGCCCACAAATAGAAGATGTTTATTCTGTCACAGGCAATCAATTACCTTGGATTAGCGGAAGAAGTTGGGTCGAGATGTTAGACAAGGGAATAGGTAATTATTCTAATTATTTATTTAGTCCGGGGAAAACATTTCCAAAATCAATTTCTGGAACAGGTATACAAACAAAAACAACAAAAAGAGGCGGCAGCGAATCAGTTCAAAGTTCTTATATAAAACAAATATTAGAAAATTATAAACAAGATATATTAAAAGCTTCATTATAATGAAAACTCAATATTCACATACAATTCCCGGTTCCATTTATTTATGGGCAGATAAGCTTTTGAACGAAAATGAAGGTTACTATGCTAAAGACACTTATATTTTTGAAAAATATTCTGGTGGAAATGGTTATACAGAATATTACGCTCCATATAAAAATTTTAAATTTAATAATGATCAAGGTTATTCATATTCAGGCATTTACATAGATGATCAATTCGTCAACTTCGGCGAATCTGGCATTATAATCGATAATGAAAAGGGTAGAGCTTTGATTCCCGATCCATTGGTTTCTTCAAACGAATCAGTTAGCGGAGAATTTTCCTCAAGAGAATTTGGTATATATTTTTCAAACGAATCAGAAAACGATTTGCTCATAAACAAAAACTTTTATTTAATAGACCAAGATCAAACATACTTTGATTATCTAAACAAGCAAGATAAATACGATTATACATATCCATCTATTTTTATTGGTTATGATGGAAATCAAAATTTTGGATTTGCTTTAGGGGGAATGAAAGACACAAAATCTTACATTAGACTTGTTGTTCTAAGCGAAAATCAATATCAATTAGATGGCGTTTTATCTGTTTTTGATGATGAATTGCATAGTTGTATAAAAAAAATTGATTTTGACGATTTTCCCTTGGGTTTTTCAGATTCCTTGAAAACTGGCGAATATCCTTTCAATTATGGAACCTATTTTTCAGAAAGAGAAAACAACGAAAATCTATTCATCGAGTCAATAAATACTGCAAAATTAAAGGATAACACTATTATATCAAAACAAAGTGTTCCAAAATTTTATGTTGGCTTTGTGGATATAACACTTTCTAACCCAAGAAACATAATTTAATTTTCACAAACAAAGAAAAAAACTGTAAAACAAGTTAGTAAATATATATTATGGCTACAAGAAAAAGATTTTATTATAATAACGCGGTTGTTTACGCTTCTTCTGGAGGCGCAACAGGCGATCACTTTAACAGCGGAACAAGCGGGGTAAACCTTCTTAGACAAATTCACAGAGCGCAAAGTGTTAGTACTGATATCACTATCAATAGACAGGATATCAATCAATTGGGTGAGCTTGCTGGTAAAAGAAAAATTATCGATCCTGCTACAGTTGGTTTCAACTTTGCTTATTATTTAACAGACGGCTCAAACGAATCAAAATTGGGATTTTCGACTGTAAATACACAAAGTTGCATAGCTGATATTATCAGAGGAACAAAAGAAGAAAAAAATTATTTCATTCTTCAAGTCGGCGAGGGTGAAGATGCAATGAAAACATCTGATTATACACCAACAGAAAGAAATGCCCATATTGTTGCCGCTCTTGGTAATGGATTTATTAATTCTTGGGCTTTAGAGGCTTCTGTCGGCGGAATTCCAACGGTTACAATCGGAGGGGATGCTTTAAATGCCGCTTTTTATACTGGTTCTACTGATCTAGCAAGCCCAGCTATTAATCCTTCTGACGGATCTCAAGTAACTGGAAAACCATTTACAATTCCATTTGCAACAACTGGTGCTATGGTTGATTGTTTAAGACCGGGCGATATGGTTTTAAGTTTGGGCGGGAACCTTCCTTTCGGTGGTCCAGAAATTAATACTTTGAATGTTCAAAGCGTTTCTTTGAATGTCCCACTTGATAGAGAAGACCAAAATAAAATTGGAACTAATTTTCCTAACGCAAAACTAATAACTTTTCCTTTGACTGCAACATTGGATATTACAGCAGACGTAACAAATTTCACTACTGGTAATTTGGCTAGCATCTTTTGTGCAACAGAATCAAGAGATGTGAGCGTTACATTCAAAAAACCATGTAATGGTCCAGTTCAATTTATATTGGAAGGAAAAGGAATGGAATTAGACAGTCAAAGTGTTTCACTTGATATTGGTTCTAATGAATCAGTCGATATTTCATTCTCAGTTCAAATTGGTGGTCCTAATGATACTGGAAAGGGAATCTTCTTTTCTGGAATATAATTAACACCAAATTGGGGAAAATAGCCCCAACTTTAAAACCCTGCTCAAAAGGCGGGGTTTTTTTGTGTATTTTATTTAAATTCTTTTTATTTATAGTAAACTAGTGTAAAAATATATAAATTATGAAATTAAAAGATAAACAAATACTCCACAAGTATATTCACAGAGACTTCGAGGAAAAAGAAGTAACTGTAATAGAAAAACAAGAAGACGGTTCCGAAAAAAAAGTTTTAGAAACAAAAAAGATTCCAGTCGAAAAAGAATTTGTTTTTAAATTGCCGAATCGTTTAGAAATGGAAGATTTAGAAATGTTTTATTCTATAAAGGTCAATGAATTCGTAAAAAAGGGATTAATGACTAAAGATATGATAATGAAGCAATATCTGGATAATGGCGGAGAATTATCAGATAAAGAACAAATGGAGTATCTTGAAAAATCAAAAGAATTATTCGAGGTCCAAAACGAATATTACTTAATAGCTTCTAAAGATGAAAAAACGGAAATAGAAGAAAAAAGAGAAGAAGAACTTTTTGATAAAATTTATATTTTAAGAAGAGAGCTTGTGGCTTTTGAAGAAATCAAAAATAACATATTTAATCATACTGCTGATAATAAAGCAAGAAACAAAACTATACTTTACTGCATTCTATTCTTTACTTATGAAAAGGGTGAAGACGAGGATTTTAAAAGCTTTTTCAAGGGAAGGGATTTTGATGGAAAACAATCTTCTTTTTATCAAATGGAAGACAATTCTTTTGAAGAAGAGGGGACTAACGAAAGCATATTATTTAAATCTATTTTCGATAGAATGAGTACTGTGGCTTTATTTTACTTCTTGCATAATATCACAGATAGAAAAGAAATGGATGATGCCATAAACGACCTCAACAAACAAAGCGAAAGAGAAGAAGAATTCGACAACAAAGTTTCGGAAGGCGTTGATAAAGAAAATGAATAATGCATTCAAAAAAAGAAATATATTATTCTATAATGCTGTCTGAAATATGTAGCGGATATACTAAATTCAACTTCCAGAAAAAATTAATCTTCTATAAGCACCCAAATTGTTTTGATATCGCGAAGTTAAAAGAAAAATATCTGTATTTTTTAAATCGCGCTAAATCTGCTGAAAAGAAAACAAACGAAGAACTAGAAAAAGAATTTAAAGAAAACGGCCTTTGGGGGATCGAACAAGAAAAAAAAATAAAAGAAAAAAGAAATTATTTAGGGGGCTTAAAAGATAATCTTGAAAAAGCAAAAACAAAACAAGAAGAAGAAATAATAGAAAAAAATATTAAAGAAACAGATAGAGAAATTTCTCTTTTATTAAATGAAAAGGACAAATTATTTTCTGATTCTTTGGAAAATTACGTTGAAAAAAAAGTAAAAGAATATGAGCTTTTCTATTTATGCTTTAATGATAAAAATTTTAAAGAAAGATATTTCGAAACAGAAGAAGATTTCAACTGCTTGAATATAAATGAAATAACA
>Ga0136557_1000503_pt1 | contig 29179 bp, 26 predicted proteins | sample AntRauTorckE6832_FD_104796 | JGI IMG/M metagenome (GOLD analysis project Ga0136557, IMG submission 104796) | Saline lake microbial communities from Rauer Islands, Antarctica - Metagenome Torckler E6 #832 | ecosystem: Environmental > Aquatic > Non-marine Saline and Alkaline > Saline | place...
AAGTGTGAAGATGATGGAAGACTACCTTCATGAAAACGGTATGGTTAAAACCGGAGATCGTATTATTGTGGCTACCGGAATGCCTATCGCTAAACGTGGGCGAACAAATATGATCAAAGTAAGCACGATCGGTTAGTATGTTTCGTTAAAGCATAACACTATGAGTATGCCAAAAATCATTTTATGGATTTCAGTTTCGATCTTGATGTCGGGGTGCAAAACTACATTGCAGTCAAATTGGAAGAACTTTAACGCATACTATAATACCTTTTATAATGCAGAAAAAAGCTTCGAGACCGGTTTAGAAAAGAATCTTAACCAAACCCGCGAATATAATCCCCTACAACCTATCCGGGTTCACCAGAAACCGGTAAATGCAGGGGCACAGGATTTTGAAAAGGCCATTCAAAAATCTGCTGATATCTTACGGCGTCACGAAGATTCGAAATGGGTGGACGATGCTATATATATAATTGGTAAGTCATATTATTATCGACAAGATTATTTTTCAGCTGACCAGAAATTCAGAGAGCTTTACATAACTACTGAAGAACCAGAAATGCAGCACTTGTCTATTTTATGGCAGGGAAGAGTACTGTTAGATCTGGAACTTTATAATGAGGGAATTGTATTTCTTAACGAACAACTTTCTATTAATGAAGGAATCTGGGGAAAACATATTATAGCTGAGGCAAAGGTTTTATTAGCTCAGCACTATGTGGAGGTTGAGGAATGGCAGCCAGCTGTAAACAATCTTGCAGAGGGCTTACCCGATCTTTCTGATAAAGCACTTCGTGAGCGTGGATATTTCTTACTTGGTCAACTTTACGAGCGGGTTGATGATATGGAGTCGGCCTTTCGAGCTTACCTTAGTGTAGAAGATCATTTCTCAGAATACCGTGTTCAATATTTAGCGCAGCGGAAAAGAGCTGAAGTAGCGCGTAATTTGGGACGTAGCGATCTGGCGTTTAGTATTTTTGATGATATGATCCGGGACGACAAAAACATGGAATACCGTTCTGAGCTGGACTTTGAACTTGCCAGAACCGAACATGAACGGGGAAATCATCAACAAGCTGAAGTGCTTTATAAGAACGTGCTGCACAATAGAAATAGTCAGCCTCCGGCAGAAATCAAAGCCCGTGCGTACTATGGTCTTGCAGAAATTCAACGTTTCGGGTACGATAATTTTTCAATAGCCGCTGCCTACTATGATTCTGCAGCCCAGGTAAATGTAGCTGCGGAAAGGTTACCGGAGGAATTTGAAGCCCAGGAATTTGCGGAGTCTTTCGGTAATTATGCTCGTATTAAATCAGAGTCTGCCCACCAAGATAGTTTATTAAGGTTGGGGCAGTTATCTAAAGCGGAACTGGACTCTGTTGTAGCAGAAATCAGACTCCAAAAAGTTGAAGAGCTTGAGGCTCTGAGAAATGAACAGCAACAGCAAAGAGATCAAATAACTACGGTCAATCAAGGTGAGGCTGAAATACAGCAAAACTCCGGGAACGGTTTTCTGAATGAGAACAGTGTAGTACAGCAACAGAATTTGCGTCAGCAGTTTTATGCCACTTGGGGAAATCGGCCTCTTGCTGATAACTGGCGGGTACGAAGTATGATCGAGGCTTCAACTTATACTAGTGAAATTGATGAGGATGAGGTTGTTTCAAAAGATTCGGAACTACAAAATATCGAAATTGACCTGAGTGATATTCCATTTACAGAAGAAGCACAAGATTCAGTTCGAAGAAATATTGCAGCTTATGACTATGAACTTGGTAATATTTTCTTTTTGTCAATGAATATGCCTGACAGTGCGGTTTATTATTTTGAGAGAGCGGTACAAAGGCCATCCAGTAATAACATCAATATGGTTTCCATGTATTCCCTTTCTGAGATCTATGCTGCTGAAGGGGATGAAGACAGATCCCGGGAATACGCTTTAAAATTGGTAGATGAATACCCTTTATCGGTGTACGCACAGCGACTATCTCAACAGTTTAACCTTTCTCTAGGAAACAACCATGAAAGTTCAAATGAGGCAGACCCAATACAGCTTTACAAAGTTATCTTAGAACAAGATACGTTAGATGATATATCCAAAGCCGAACGTTTGCGTTCATTTTCTCAAAACTTCAGTACACATCAATTGGCGGATGACGCCCGGTTTGAAGCCATTCAGTCATATATGAGTGCAGCAAAAAAAGACTCTGCATTTGAGAATAGCTTGGAAGTCTGGATGGAATCTAAAAGGGAACGTGATGAGAATTTCAATGAGTTTAAAGCTACCCAGGATTCTGCGAGGATAGCGCTCCGGGATACGACTCTAACTGAAGAACAAAGAACAGCATATCAGACTGAAGCTGATTCCACGTTTGTGGAGCAGGATCTCTCTGATGTATTTCCCTACCGTGGGGAGTATTGGGACAGTACAAGAACGGTTATAGTTACATTTCTTGAGATGTTTCCGGATTCCAGATTGCAGCCTAGAGTGACTCGTTTAAACAGTGAACTTCAGCTTCCTTATGAAGCAACGGAAGAACGGAATAATGAAAACGCCGAAGATGTACTTGAGAGCGATGAAAGTGAATATTTGAATTGTGAAGAGATCGGTGAGAGGCTTTCAGTGAGGGGAGGTATGGCTCAGTTCCTGGAGAATATTGACATACGAGGGGAGCAAGAGGTCGAAGGACTCAGGTACCGTTTTAAGATAAATCAAAGAGGAATTCCTGATGAATTCACTTTGCTTACAGAGAATGTAGGGGAAGCACTAAAGCAAGAGTTTGATCGTCGGATCGAAGAGTCATTAAATTTTGAACCGGTATTATATCAGGGACAGGCAGTTTCTTTAGAGTGTGAGATAATTTTTCCACTAGCCACCTCACCGTGACTTATTTTCTGAGAGCCCCTTTTTAATGGAAGAAACCAAGCCGGGACCTTCATAAATAAGACCAGTATAGATCTGTAAAAGATCGGCACCGGCTTCTATTTTTTCCATAGCTGCTTTAAGAGAATCAATCCCGCCAATCCCAATGATGGGTTTATTGTCACCTGCTATCTCCCTGATCCATCTCACAACCTGTGTACTTCTTTCTCTGATTGCCCGGCCACTTAACCCTCCATTTCCAATTTCCTTTAAAGTTGGTACCGGTGTTTTCAATCCCTCCCGAACAGAGGAGGTGTTTGTGGCTACATAGCCTCCAATTTCAAAATCTTCGCAGATACGGATCAATTTCTCCAATGCAGATCTGTCTATATCTACCGTAAATTTAATAAGGGATGGTTTACGGCCTTCTTTATCGGGTTTCAAAGTTGCTAATAGGTCATGCAGAGCCTGAGGGTCCTCAAACGTTTTGCCTTCTCCGGTATTAGGGCAAGATATATTGATCGTGATGTAATCAGCCACGGGCTGTGCTTTTTCATAACTGTATAAATAGTCCTGAAGGGCCGCATCTCCATGAATAGAGGCATCGTTGGTTTTAGCGATATTAACGCCTAATGGAATGTTCAGGTTTAAGCCTGAAAGTCGTTCTGTGATCGCATCTGCGCCTTCATTATTCAATCCCATCCTGTTTATAACAGAATGATCTTCAGGAATTCGGAATGCTCTTGGTTTAGGATTTCCTTTGGAAGCTTTTGCTGTAACGCTCCCCACTTCAACAAATCCGAACCCTAAAGCTTGCATGGCCATTGGGGTAGTTCCGTTTTTGTCGAAACCGGCCGCAAGTCCTATGGGGTTTGGAAAACTGAGCCCAAATAATTCCCGCTCTAAACCCGAATCGGAATTTTTGAAGATAGCAGATGTGAGCTTCTGCAAAAGGGGCGATTTGCTCGTTTTTGATGCCAGTTTAATAGCAAGCTCGTGAGCTTCTTCGGCATCTTTCTGGAATAAGATCGGTTTAATAAGTTTTTGATAGATCATTACGCCAATGATACGAAAAAACGTTCAAAAAGAGCGAAAGAAGCCTTATACTCGTTCGCCTGAAACTATGCACAAAAATGAAGACTACATATCGAATTTGATCACCTATTTGAGGAGGCATGGAGCCGTGATCTATTTGGAATCACAAATGGAAAAGCATCCTGCCAGCTCAAAGAGTTATCTGGCGGCTTTACCTGAATCTTATATAAAAGCATATGGTAGTGAAGTTCACATTGTTCAGGATGGAAATGAAGAGGTGATCAAGAAAGATCCATGGACGGCTTTAAGAGAATATCGTAATAGAAACAAGGACTGGTTGTTTGGGTATCTTGGGTACGATCTGAAGAATTACACCGAAGATCTTAGTTCGAAAAATACAGACCTCAATAACGCTCCTGATCTCTTTTTTATGGTTCCCGGATTACTGATCGAAATTAGTAATGATCTTACTCTCACAGTTTTAAAGGGAGAACTTCCGAAAAAGGTTAAATCGATTTCGAATAAAAATAACTTTACCCTCACTTTAAAAAACAAAATTCAGGAAGACGATTATCTTGAATTGGTAAGGAAGGCACAAAGCGATATTTATGAGGGCAATTATTACGAGATCAACCTTTCTCATCCGGTTCAATTTCTTTTTATGGGCGACAGTCTGGTTTTATATCAAGCTATGAAGAAAGCCGGCCCTGTACCTTTTGGGGGATATGTTGCTTTTGATGACCTTTCGTTTTGTTGTGCTTCTCCCGAGCGATTTTTAGCAAGAGACGGTACTAAAGTATGGTCTCAGCCTATTAAGGGCACGATATCAAGGGAGCTTGAAAATGATTCACCGGCGGATATTAGAAAATTTCAAAACTCCGAAAAAGAACGGGCAGAAAATCTCATGATCGTGGATCTGGTGAGAAATGACCTGAGCCGCATGGCGATAAAAAATTCCGTAAAAGTATCCAGGTTGTTTGAGATCCAGAGTTTTGAGACCGTGCATCAAATGGTTTCAACGGTAGAATGCAGGGTAGAAGAACAAGCGGACAGCATAGAATTGATCAAAGTTTGTTTTCCGATGGGGTCAATGACCGGAGCTCCAAAAATTTCAGCTATGCGAAGTATTGAGAAATATGAGAACTATAGAAGAGGGATCTATTCCGGGGCATTGGGGTACATAAAACCCGATGGTGATTTTGATCTGAATGTGATCATACGAACGGCCATTATAAGTGATGAGAATCTTACATATCCTGTTGGAGGAGCGATCACAAGTGATTCTGATCCTAAAGCTGAATGGGAGGAAACCCTGGTAAAAGCCCGGGCCATTACAAATATTCTTTCCAAAGCCAAAAAGCCTGAATGAAGATTATGAAATAAGGGTTGTATTCACACACGGAAAATTTCATATCAGAATAAAATAGATAATGAAGGCTACTACCTTAGGTGAATTAAAGAAAAGTGGTTGGGAATCAGTTTCAGTAAAGCAAGAGATACGGCGAAATTTGATCAGGAAGATCCGCGATAAAGAAGAACTGTTTCCGGGGATCTTAGGGTACGATAAGACCGTATTGCCTCAAATTCAGCATGCGCTATTATCAAAGCATGACATGATCTTATTGGGGTTGCGTGGTCAGGCAAAAACAAGGATCCTGCGCCTGATGGTGAATTTTATGGATGAATATATACCCATAATAAAGGGCTCAGAGATCAATGATGATCCGCTTAACCCGTTATCAAAATATGCCAAGGAACTAATAGAAGAAAAGGGGGATGATACTCCCATCGAATGGCTTCATCGGTCATTCCGGTATGGTGAAAAATTAGCCACACCTGACACCACCGTTGCCGACCTTATCGGAGATATTGATCCGATAAAAGCTGCAACCAAGAAACTAACACTGGCAGACCAGAATGTGATCAATTTTGGACTTATTCCAAGAACGAACCGTGGAATTTTTGTAATAAATGAACTACCGGATCTTCAGCCCAGGATTCAGGTAGCTCTGCTAAACATTATGCAGGAACGGGATATTCAGATACGTGGCTTTAATGTCCGAATCCCTCTCGATATCGCCATGGCATTTTCTGCAAATCCGGAGGATTATACAAATCGCGGAAATATAATCACCCCGCTTAAAGACCGTATTGATTCACAGATCATAACTCACTATCCCAAAGAATTAAACATAGGGATGGAGATCACGAAACAGGAAGCATGGCAGGAACGGGAGTCGGGCATCAAGATCCATATTCCTGATCTGTTCAGAGAAATTATTGAAACCTCAGCTTTTGAAGCCCGTGAGTCTGAATATGTAGATCAAAAAAGCGGAGTTTCAACCAGAATGACGATCACTGCACTTGAACAGGTAGTATCATCTGCCGAAAGACGCGCCATAATTAACGGGGAGAAAGAAGTCTCGATCCGGATCGCTGATCTTTATCATATGGTTCCTGCACTAACAGGTAAAATTGAGCTGGTTTATGAAGGGGAACAGGAAGGGGCCATCAGTGTAGCGAAACACATACTTGGTAAAGCCATCAGTAAAACTTTTAAACTTCATTTCCCTGATCCTCAGGCCAAATCGGAAGAACAGAAATCGGTATATAAAAATTTAACAGATTGGTTTGCAGACGGAAACGAGATCAACATCTCAGATACGCTCTCAAATAAAGAATATCAGAAAGCTTTGGCCAGAGCAACAGGTCTGGACGAACTGGTCGATAAATACGCCAAAGATGCTCCCAAAGCCGAAAAATTTATTTGGATGGATTTTGTGTTAGAGGCGCTGCATCAGAATTCTATGCTCAGTAAACAAGATCTTGACGACCAAACTTTGTACTCTGATATGCTTGGTAGTATGTTTTCTTCACTGGGTGATTATGACGACGATAACTTTGATGAATTTGAGTAATTATTTCGTTGAATTCAGCTTGAGTTAACCTTATATTTAAAGCCTTTGCAAATTTCAAGCAAGCATACGACTATGAAAAAAGAAATTCATCCAGATTACAAAGAAATTACGGTATTGATGAGCGATGGTACCGAAATTACAACCCGCAGTACAATGGACACCAAAGATGGTGTATATCGAAGCGAGGTTGATTCTAAAAACCACCCGTTCTATACAAAAAGCAATACATTTACTTCTACAGCCGGACGTGTTGACCGCTTTAAGCGCCGTTACGGTAAAGCTGACGACAAGTAAACTGCACAATCATTTTATAAGAGGATGTATCTTTAAGGGTACATCCTTTTTTTATTTTTGAAATATGGAAGTACAAATATTTGAAGTAGGCCCATTTTTAGAAAACACCCATCTGCTTACCGAAGGGGATCAGCATCTTCTTATAGACCCCGGATTTGCACGTGAGCCTGAGTTTCAGGAATTTAAAGAAGCTGTACATGGTGAGCTCAAAGGTATTGTATTAACTCATGCTCACGTGGATCATGTTTTAGGTTTAAGCCGGACTCTTCGTGATTATGAAGTACCGGTTTATTTGTGTGATAAAGACCGGTTCTTATGGAATAATTTTGGGAATCAAGCACAGATGTTTGGTGTCAATCAAGGTGGTTTTGATTTTGAGCCTGAAGTATTACCAAGCGAGGGAGAATTTAAGATCGGGGATTTCACATTTACCTGTCTCTACACACCCGGGCATGCCCCTGATCATATTTCACTTTATTTTAAATCTGATAAGGTTCTAATTGCCGGAGATACACTTTTCAAAGAAAGTATAGGCAGAACCGATCTTTACGAAGGGAATTTCGAAGTGCTTGAGAAAAGCATCAGGGAGAAACTTTACACCCTTCCTGATGATACAAAAGTTTATCCGGGTCACGGACCACAAACTACAATAGAGCACGAAAAGCAACATAATCCTTTCGTAAAATAGCTAATTTCAGGCTTCCTTCAGCTTTTTGATCTGCTCTTTATAATGATCAGCTTTATCACTGTTCTTATCTATAAGACGCTCATACATTTTTACAGCCTCTTTTTTACGTCCTTGTTTCAAGTGGATTTTTGCCAGAGTCTCTGAAACTACATCATCAACTTCCTCTGCTTCTTTACTTAGGTCTGAATCATCAAAATCTTCGTCTTCTGTAGGAATTTGAATGCGCTTGGATTCAACTTGTTCAAGCATTTCTATGAGCCGGTCAAGGTCAAGGATAGGAGAAGTTCTGGATCCCTGCTGCAGCTTCATGCTCGAAGAAGTATAGGAATGTGCAGGTATAACAGCTTCGAATTTTTCAGGATGAACTAAAAAATAATGAAGATGTTCCATCAAAGGACTTCCGGGGGCATAGGTCTTTGCTTTCAGAGCTTCTTTAACTGCTTCTTTATTCTTGTTTTGAAGATGATAGAACCAGGAAAGTAAAAAATGCCCAACAGCATCAGGCCCACGTTTATTCAAGTGTTTCTTTAGTTTCTGAGTAACCTTTACAGGGTTTTCTTCAAACTTTTCCACAAAAGAAGACAGAGACTTAGGTATGTTGAAAGGAAGTTCTTGCATAAATTTGGTTAAGGATCAGCAATAATAAAGTGAAGCGGACTTACAATCAAAGTAAATTACCAATTACTTACCGCATCATTAAACATATTATTGGCTATTTGTTCTAAAGCTCCGTTAGCAGCGTTATTTTCTCCGGCAATAGGATCCTGAGATGGGTCATAAGTGAAACTTCCACTAAAAGAAGAACTCCATTCAGGTTCGTCATTGGAAGTATAAAGAAATGTAGCCCGAACAGATATAGAAACCTGATTTTCATTGGTTTGCTCATCCCCACCGATACTAAATGGGCGATTTGAATAAGAAGTGATCACCCCATCCAATACGGCATCAGCATCTGCCTCATTACTTGCCAGTTGCAAACCGCTTTGATTTACGAAACGGTTAATAAGTGCCTGATTCAGCCTGTCGCTAAGGTCACCGAGTCCGCTGTTAGATTGATCCGGAAAAAAGGGAATATAAATAGTATCAACTCCATCAGGGATGGAGGCGCCGGTGAAACTATAGCGAAGGCATCCGCTAAACATAAACCCCATACATAGCAAGATGAGAACCCAGGTTTTATTCCAAGCCATATTGGTCCAATTTCCTGTATAAGGTTCGTTCACTAACTCCCAGTGTTTCTGAGGCTTTTCTTCGGTTACCGTCAAAGCGTTTAAGTGCTTGTTGAATTAGAAATTTCTCTGCATCTTCGATGGAGGGAATCTCATTGTTTTGAAGGAAATCACTTAATTCTGATTCTTCAGTCTCTTCAATATCAGGTTCATCAGGCATTGATTGCATACCAAGTGAGGCATGATCCCCTAAATTTACATTTATACCCGATACTTCAGTTTTATCAACTTCATCCTTTACCGAAGCAGGAAGTGCCTTCAGGTTTTTCGCTGAGAAAGTGGAATAGAGAAAATTTGCAAACATCTTCTTTACGTCTGCGATATCATTTCTCAATTCAACCAATGCGCGATATATGAGTTCCCGATCTTTTCGATCAAACTCAGGGTCTGAATTTGTTCGGTTACGATCTGCTGTTTGGTTGGCTACCATAGGGAGGTTGTCTGCACTTCCTTCATGCTGCCGTCCCTTGAGGTATTTTTTAAGCTTCTCTATGTCAATAAATTGAGACTTTTCAAGCACCACAAGCTGTTCTGCTACATTTCTCAATTCCCGGATATTCCCCGGCCACCGGTACGAGATCAATAACTCGCGTGCTTCATCGGAAAATCCTTTGAAAACAGAATCATATCGGGCAGAATATTCTTCGACAAACTTTCGGAAAATGGGGATAATATCTTCTGATCGTTCCCGGAGCGGCGGTAGTTTGATCTGAACAGTATCCAGTCGATAGTAAAGATCTTCCCGGAAAGCCCCGTCCTGTACCATTTGCCAAAGATCTTGATTTGTAGCGGCGATCACCCGCACATCGGTTGTTTGTACTTTACTGGATCCTACTCTGAAAAACTCGCCATTCTCAAGCACCCGAAGTAACTTGACCTGTACATTTTTTGGGGTGTCACCAATTTCATCAAGAAAAATAGTACCGCCGTTTGCTTTCTCAAAGTATCCTTCACGGGAAGTTTCAGCTCCGGTGAAGGCTCCTTTTTCATGGCCAAAAAGCTCACTTTCAATGATACCTTCAGGAATAGCACCACAGTTAACGATCACGAGGTTATTCCTTCCGCGATCACTAAGTGCATGAATTGCTCGGGCAGTTACATCTTTACCAACTCCACTTTCACCTTGTAAAGTTACTGTGATATCGGTTTTGGCAACTTGCATAATTTTATCGATCACCTGCCGCATGGCTTCAGAGGTGCCTAATAAGCCGTATTGTTCCTGAAATACTTCTCGATCCATAGAGTAAACTATCGCATTAAAACGTTATTTCCTGTTTCTGATAAACAGGGAGGTGAATATTGTTTTCTTACTGTCAGAATGACGTAAGTTAAGCATTCTTAGTTTAGCAAGTAAACGTAAAGTAGGTAGAAGTGATATACTTACTGCTGCTTGATAAGCTCCGTGGCATGCTCAACAGGGATGACTCGGGTTTCCTTAAAACTTGACAAAACAAGGTTTGATCGTGTTTTACTGACCCCTTCCCACGCCTGAATTGTGGAGAGCAGACTCTCAAAAGAACCGGTATTTTTGGTTCGTACTTTTAAAAAGTGAGAACCGTCTCCGGTTATGGAGTGGCATTCTAAAATCTCAACTTCTTCGAGCGCTTTTTTTACGAAGTTTTGGTAGTTCTCAGAACCGTCAACCTGAACAAAGATAAAAGCAGTTATATCGAAATGGAATTTTTTACTATTGAGGACGGCTTTATATCCCTCAATCAATCCGCGTTCTTCAAGCTTTTTCATGCGTTCCGAAACAGAAGGCACCGAAAGGTTTACGATCTCTGCAATGGTATTGCGCTGTGCACGCCCGTGTTCTTGCAAGTGGTTGAGTATAGTCAGGTCTGTTTCGTCTAATAAATGACTCATATTTTTTTGCTTAAAAGCCTAAGATTTCTTTGAATGATCAATGATAACCTTAATTATTTAGGTAGTCAATAGTAGAAGCGCTTCCATGGATGACTTTCTGTAAAGGATTATTCAATTAAAAAAGGTGTAACAAAAAGAGGAATACCTCTTATCTTTGAGTTCTTAAATCTCAACAGGACAATCAATTTAAAACATGCTTGATATCAACTTCATCAGGGAAAACCGCGAACAGGTAGAAAAGGCCATCAAAGATAAAGGAGAAAAGGATATCTCTGTGGTGGAAAAAGTACTTTCTGCAGATGAATCTTGGAGAACAAAGGTCCACGAAGGTGATCTTCTTCGCAGTGATAGTAATACTAAGTCAAGCAAGATCGGTGAGTTGATGAGTCAGGGTAAAAAAGAGGAAGCCCAGGATATCATCAAAGAAACTTCTGCCATGAAGGAGCAGATCAAGGAAATTGAAGCAGAAGTGAAAAGTCTTCGAGCAGATCGCGATAACTTGTTGTTGAGAATTCCCAATGTTCCGCACCCAAGTGTGCCGGTTGGAGCTACAGAAGAGGATAACGAAACGTTCAAAACCTGGGGGGAGCCTGATAAAAGTGAATGGAGGAAGTCTCATTGGGAGCTTACGGAAAGACATGGCTGGGTTGATTTTGAACGGGGTGTAAAGGTAACCGGAGCAGGATTTCCATTTTATATTGGAGGTGTTGCGCAGCTTCAGCGAGGATTGATCAACTATTTCATTATTGAAGCCACCAAAGCCGGATATACGGAAATGCAGGCTCCATATTTTGTGAATGAAGATTCAGCCCGGGGAACCGGACAAATTCCTGATAAAGAAGACATGATGTATGAAATTTCCCGCGATGGATTTTTCAACATCCCTACAGCTGAAGTTCCTGTTACAAATTTCCACAGGGATGAGATCCTCGAAAGCAAAGACATCCCCAAAAAATATGTTTGCCATACTCCTTGTTGGAGACGTGAAGCAGGTTCTTATGGAAAAGATGTGCGCGGTTTAAATCGGCTGCATCAATTCGATAAAGTGGAATTGGTTAAGATCGTTAAGCCGGAAAATTCTTATGATGAACTTGAAAGCCTCCGCGAGCATGCGGAAAAGTTACTTGAAGCCCTGGAACTCCCATACCGTACGCTATTGATGTGCACCGGTGATATGGGCTTTACCCAAAGCAAAAAGTACGATCTTGAGGTTTGGAGTCCGGGACAGCAACGGTGGCTTGAAGTAAGTTCTTGCTCAAATTTCGAAAGTTTTCAGGCTAGACGTATGCAACTTAGATACCGGAAAGATGAAAAAGAGATCGAGATCTTGCACACATTGAACGGGTCTGGGTTAGCTTTACCACGTGTTGTTTCTGCAATTTTGGAAGCCTATCAGGAAGAGAATGGGAAGGTAAAAGTACCAGAAGTGCTGAAACCGTTCTTCGGAAGAGATTACTTATAGTTTTAAGAAATCCGTATTACCGATCATTCTTCTTAGATAGCCATACAACACCCCATATTAAACCAACTAAAGCGAGGGCAATTCCAAAACCGCCAAGAAAGGCGTATAGCAGATATGGGATGATCAGACTTACAACAATTCCTGTAATAGCTTTTAAAGGAGCCGCAGCAATTGCAGAAGCTCTAAGAAAAGAATTAAAGAGACGGGCCAATCGGGTAAACATGATTTGATTTTCAATTAGTTTTGACTGAATACGGATTATTGCTCTAAAAGATTCAAACAATGGTAAAAGTGATAAAGTGACGAGTGATAAAGTAAATTATGAATGACTAAAATTGCTAAGAAGCACTTTATTACTTATCAATCATCATTTCATAATACATCTTTAAGCCACAGCATGCACTTCCGTCTCATCAAAATTGAGCAGCAGTTCCAGGATCGGATCCATTTCGTCATGCTTCATTAATTCCATGCGAAGGTTTTTGCCGTTTCGGATTCCCTTCAGATATTGACCGTAATGTTTTTTCATGATGATAACCCCATATCGTTCTCCCTGGTGCTTAACGGAAAGTCGGAGTTGTTCGGTACATAATTCTACACGTTCGCGTACAGAAGGTTCTGGGAGAAGTTCCCCGGTTTCAAGGTAATGTCGGGTACGTTCAAAGATCCAGGGATTTCCGATAGCTCCACGTCCGATCATCACTCCATCAACGCCGGTTTCCTCAAACATCTTTTTTGCTAATTCAGGTGAAGTCACATCTCCGTTTCCAATGATAGGAATTTCAAGTCCAGGAGTATTTTTAAGTTTTTTGAGCCATTCCCACCGAGCATCGCCTTTGTATTTTTGAGCGCGGGTGCGTGCATGAACGGTTAATGCTTTTACTCCAAGTTTCTGAAGCATTAAAGCAACTTCCTGAATCTTTATGGTGCTGTCATCCCAGCCAAGCCTGGTTTTGACAGTAACAGGTTTATTTTTAACGGCATCAACTACAGTGCCAGCCATTCTTTCCATCATACTAAGATCTTTCAGACATCCTGCTCCGGCTCCCTTTTTAACGACCTTATAAACGGGGCATCCAAAATTGATATCTACCAGGTCGGGATTATTATTCTCGGCAACTTTTGCTGCTCCTTCCATGGCTTCTTCACGTCCACCGAAAATTTGAACGCCAAAGGGACGTTCCATCTCATCAAAATCCATTTTATGAAGGGCAATATCGGAATCACGGATCAGAGCCTCAGAACTAATGAATTCGGTAAATACAATATCAGCTCCTTTTTTTCGACATATCTGTCGGAATGGAGAGTCGGTGACATCCTCCATAGGAGCTAAAAATAGTGGTCGATCCGGTAACTGGATGGAATCAATGTTCATTACTGTTGAACAATCTTAAAGATGAAAATTAAAACCTAAGATACAGCTTTTATCAAGGATTTTAAGAGGATACCCTAAAATCGGGATTGCAAAATTTTTATCGAAGTTGGACTTTTTACTCTTACTCTGTGTTTATTAATTATCAACCAACGATTATGGGAGAAACAACTATGGGAAAGTATCTAACAATAATACTGTCGGTATTGGTAGCGATAGCATTTTTTTCAGCCAGCGATGATGTGCCTCAGAAAGTTGATATTCAAATTCAGGAGTGGGAAGTGCCCTGGGAAGAAAGTCGTCCTCGTGATCCTTATGTAGCGCCTGATGGAGACATTTGGTTTGTGGGACAAAGAACACATTATGTTGCAGAATTTGATCCTGAAACGGAAGAATTTCGAAAGATCGATCTTGAAGATGGGGCAGGACCACATACGGTGGTTATTGATGATCAGGGAAATCCGTGGTATGCCGGAAACAGGGCTAACCATATTGGAAAGATAGACCCAGAAACCGGAGAGATCACTAAGTATATGATGCCTGATGACAACAGTGCACGTGATCCACATACCATGACCTTCGATGAGATCGGAAATATCTGGTTTACCAATCAGGGAGCTAACTCCATCGGTTATTTTGATATAGAGACTGAGCAGGAGACGATCATTGAAGTTCCAACCCAGCGGTCTCGTCCTTACGGAATCATCATGGATAAGGACAGGACTACGCCTTGGGCTGTACTTTTTGGAACCAATAAACTGGCGACCGTTGACCCGGCTTCAATGGATTTAGTGGAAATTGACCTTCCAAATGAAGACACTCGACCTCGCCGGTTGGCACAAACTACAGACGGAGTGATCTGGTATGGAGACTATTCTCGCGGTTATATTGGTAGCTATAACCCTGCTAACGAGGAATTTAATGAGTGGGAAATGCCTTCCGGAGAATCATCACGGCCATATGCGGTTACAGTGGATGATAAGGACCGTATCTGGCTGGTAGAGACCGGGGTCGATCCTAATATGTTTGTTGGATTTGACACCAACGCTAAAGAGTTTGTGGCTTCAGAAGCTATACCAAGCGGTGGAGGAAGTGTGAGGCACATGGTCTTTGATGGATCAACCAATTCCATTTGGTTTGGAACGGACACCAACTATTTAGGCCGCGCACAACTTGATTGATATGTTAAGTTCAATGCAAAAATTAGCGTTAATACCGGTGCTGACTTTCAGTGCCGGTTTTTTTATTTCTATGGTTGATCCGGCAATTGTTCTGCACGAGGAGAGTTATCCGGAGCATTTAGTGGGTGCTTTTACCGGAGGTTTTGGAGAGGAAACTTGCCACAGTTGTCATTTTGATTACGATCTGAATTGGGATGAGGGGGAGTTAAGTGTTCAGGGTATCCCTGAGTCAATTGAAGAAGGAAAAACCTATGAGTTAGAGCTTATAGTAACTCGCGATGATATGGGTAAATCCGGGTTTCAGATGACATCAAGATTTAAAGATGGCCGGCAAGCAGGATCATTTCAGATAGCAGAAAATGACCGCATGATGTTTACAAAACAAGTACCCGATTCACTGGAATATCTTCAGCATTCTATAAAGGGAACAAAGCCGGTTGAAGATGGAAAGATCAGCTGGGCTGTTGTTTGGGAGGCACCGGAAAAAGTAAGTGACGTTATTTATTTCAATATAACTTCTAACGCAGCAAACGGGGATCAATCAGAGTTTGGGGACTGGATATACACAAAAGAGATCGTTGTACTTAAGAAGTAATTATATGTTCAGATAAGGTACTTATTAAATTTAACAAAATGAGCGGGTTTAAAGAGTTGATACGTATCTATAATAAATATGTAATCTCTAAACCATGTACTCATGCAATTAAAGTTTATAAACTACCATTCAACAAGCACTATAAAACCTATTCTGGCTCTTCTATTCGGCCTATTGATGGTATTACCACAAGAAACCCTTTCCCAAATCTATTATGTATCTGACGATACGTTATGGGTGCAGGAATCAAATGGTTCAATTCCGGTAGATATTGCTGACGGAGCGAATTTACCTATTTATAGCGTGGCAGCAGATACCGCCGGTGGATATGTGTATTGGTCACAGGATGCTGCTTTTGATTCTGAGATTCATCGGGCTGATTTAGAAAATTTGGACAGTGAAGTAATTCACGATTCTAGTCCAAGTACGCGAGGTATAGCTCTGGATTCTGAAAATGGAAAAATATATTGGGCTGATCTTAGCAATAACGGAGAAATTTTTCGTGCAAATTTAGATGGATCTAATCCTGAAAGCTTGGTCGCGGGTACTGAAGATGGGGTAACAGATGGAATCCTGGATATTGACCTGGACATAGCAAATCAAAAAATGTACTGGGTTAAGCGTGGAGCCGTAATGCAGGCTAATTTAGATGGCACAGAAGCTGATGTTGTTGTTGACCTCAACTCTTGGGTGCAGCCTACAGCCATTGTATTGGATGTGGAGTCAGGCTACGTATATTGGACGGATACCAGCACAGATGAGATAATGAGAGCAACACTGGAAGGATCCGGAGCTGAAAGTATTGTAGTTGCAGAGTCACCTGTAGCATTAGATATTGAAAAAGATGCCGGTAAATTATACTGGGTTGAGGATTATCTATCTTCGGGAGAGGGCGGTGCAATATATGGCTCAAATCTTGACGGAACGGAAGCTGAGTTGATTAAAGACTTGTCTTTTACAAGAAGTGCTTTACATGTTTCCGGATGGCTCATTTCTACTTCTTCAGAGGATACCAATGAATCCGGAATTCCTGCAAAAGTTAAATTAACTGATAACTATCCAAATCCTTTTAATCCCCAAACAATTATTCGGTACGAATTATCTCAGACAATGTCTGTAAAGTTAACCATATATAATTTTCTGGGTCAAAAAGTACAAAGCCTAATAAATGGAAGGACTCAGCAGGCAGGTTCGCATGATGTTGTTTTTAACGCTCAGGATTTGCCCAGCGGTGTCTATTTTTATCTTCTTGAAACGGAAGCAGGTAATTTCACTAAAAAAATGACGCTGATTAAATAAGATCAAGCGTAAAGCATTACAGACAATTATCAACATAAAAGCCACGAAGTATTTCGTGGCTTTTATGTTTGAGCACAGTTTTCATGGTTGTTTATATTATTTTGATCTTTATGACGGCTTTTCCCCTTACTTTGGGAATAAAGACGTTAAGCACATTTTTTTCGTATTTGACAGAGGTCTTCAAGTTGTTCCTCCTTAACATTTTGGTCTTATTTAAAGCCGAACTCAGTACAACCGATGTAAGTTATAAAAGAGAATTCTTAAGTTTGGGTCACTTCATAAATTTTTAAGGAGCATATCTGTATCATCCCAATGCAGGAACAGTTTAAGAAGTTAAATTCATGATACATTCATAATCATTTTCACCCCACCCTTTGCAAGTCCAATAAATTCCTGAAACTTCTCTTTAGCCATTTCCCTCATTTAGGCTTATATTTTCAGCCCACTTACTCACTCATGAAAACAAATTTTAAAAAGGGAAATTAATTATGTCACTTGGAATTAACAGTATTGAAGAACTTCTGGGAGATGAAGCTTCGGATCTTCTTGAACACAAATGTAAGACCATTAGCGCCGATCGGTTGATTGTGCCGTCCGGCAATTATGTGGATGATGTTTGGTATCACTCCGACCGAAATAACAGGGTACTTCAAAATCTGCAAAGATTATTGAATAACGGACGCTTGGGTGGAACCGGGTTTGTTTCAATTCTACCTGTAGATCAGGGAATTGAACATTCTGCAGGTGCTTCATTTGCTAAGAACCCGGATTATTTTGATCCTGATCACATTGTTAATTTAGCTATGGAAGCGGGTTGTAATGGTGTAGCATCCACATTTGGAGCACTTGCTTCTGTATCAAGAAAGTATGCGCATAAAATTCCTTTCATTGTCAAGATCAACCACAATGAATTATTGACTTACCCGAACAATTTTGACCAGATCATGTTTGGTACTATTGATCAGGCTTATGATATGGGAGCTGCAGCAGTTGGTGCCACTATCTATTTCGGTTCTGAAGAATCCAACCGACAAATTCAGGAAGTTGCTCAGGCTTTTGCCTACGCACATGAATTGGGAATGGCTACTATCCTTTGGTGCTACACACGAAACAATGCATTCAAAGTAGATGGTGTTGACTATCATTCCTCTGCTGATTTGACCGGACAGGCGAATCACATAGGAACTACTTTGGGGGCTGATATTATCAAGCAAAAGCAGCCAACAAACAATGGCGGTTACAAAGCATTGAATTCCGGAGATTCAAGCTATGGTAAACTTGATGAGCGCATTTATTCTGAACTTTCTTCGGATCATCCGATCGATCTTACCCGTTACCAGGTTGCAAACTGCTTCATGGGACGCGCCGGTTTGATCAATTCAGGTGGGGCTTCAGGTAAAAATGATTTCGCTGATGCTGTAAAAACAGCTATTATTAATAAGCGAGCAGGTGGTATGGGACTTATCAGTGGTCGAAAGGCATTTCAGCGACCATTGAAAGACGGAGTTAAACTTCTGAATATGATTCAGGACGTTTACCTCAATGATGAGATCACACTTGCCTAACAAGTAAAAACATTTTTAGCCTTACAGGTAGCCTCCTGTAAGGCTTTTTTTATCTAAGCCATTCTGATTTTGCAATAATTATTTGAGTAGCGAAGTATCACATATCAAACAGCCCCAGTCTCTGCTTTCCAGGAAATATCTGGTCATTTCCATTGGTCTGAGTTTGGCAACGATGGGCGGAGTTATTTACTGGACATACACACCGGGAGTATTAGAACATCTTGCTCCAAAACGACTGCCCGGTTTGGTTATAGCTTTGGTAGTATCTCTGTTAAGAGTATGGTTTTCTGCAGCTAAGATTCGGTTTCTCTCAGAAAAAAAACTTAACTGGTTTGCTTCTGTTCGGATAGTTCTGGTATGGGATTTTACGTCTGCTGTGACTCCCTCTACCATAGGCGGAGCACCGATGGCAACCTATGCTATGACCAAAGAAGGTCTCAAATTAGGTGATGCAGGAGCTATCATTTTGTATGGCGTTCTACTTGATCAGCTATGGTTTGCAATGGCTATTCCTATTTTGCTTTTTGCCGGTATCTTTTATGAAGTGGTCCCTTCAGAAGTGGGCTTGGTAGGTGATATATCCATGGCCTTGCTTTATGTAGGATTATTGAGCTATGCGGGAGTATTGGCTTATGGAGTGCTTAAAAATCCGGCAGCTATAAAAAAAGTAGTTAAGGTGGTGTTTAAGTTGCCGGTCCTTCGCAAGATGAGTGACAAGATCGAAGTCGAAGCTGAGAATCTTGAAGAATATGCACATCAGCTTAGAAAAAAGCCGTTTAGTTTTTTGGCTAAAGCATTTTGCCTCTCAACAATGGCGTGGCTGGCCAGGATTGCCTTGCCGACTATTGTAGTTCTGAGTCTGTTACCTGCACCAGAAGTGCTTTCCGTGTTGCGAAGTCTAGCTATGAATCTAGCCTTTTTAGTTGTGCCGACTCCGGGGGGAAGTGGAGGAGTGGAAGGCCTATTCGTGCTGTTCCAGGGGCCACTGATCTCAAGAGAAGGTTTCGTTGGTTTGGCCGTATTTTTATGGCGGATCATTAGTTACTATATTAGTATTGGATTGGGTATAATGGCCACAACTTGGTATGTAAATCAAAAAGTGGCAGAGATAAAGCAGGATTAATATGGCGAAAGTGAAAACTCAGTATGAGTGTTCTAATTGCGGATATATTTCCCCAAAATGGAATGGAAGCTGTCCGTCGTGCGGTGAATGGAATACCTTTATTGAGAAAACAATAGCTAAAGGAAATTCAACTTCTTCAAACCACAAAGCCAAAGTTGAGGGATTGGAGTCTTCTGCCCCTCAAAAGCTAAAAGATGTTGAAACATCAGAGAAGACCCGGTTTAAAAGTAATATTTCTGAATTGGATAGGGTTTTAGGCGGGGGATTTCTTCCCGGTTCTTATATCTTGATTGGGGGTGAGCCGGGCGTAGGAAAAAGCACGCTAACGCTTCAAATTGCGAAAGCTAATCCTGATCTGACCATATTGTATTGTGCAGGAGAGGAATCGGCGGGACAAATAAAACAGCGTGCCGCCCGAATTGGGGTTAAATCAGAGAAACTTCTGATCTATAATGAAACCCAGGTTGATAATATTATGGCTGAGGCTCAGAAATTGAAGCCTGATCTGCTCATTGTAGATTCTATCCAAACCGTATATCGTACGGAATTATCTAGTATGCCGGGTAGCATTCAGCAGGTAAAAGAATGCGCTGCATTGTTTCAGCAACTGGCCAAGAAAAAGAATATAACCACGCTGGTGATAGGTCATGTGACCAAAGAAGGAGATATTGCAGGTCCGCGTGTTTTGGAGCATATGGTTGATACGGTACTCCAATTTGAGGGTGACAAACAGTACACCTATCGGTTACTTCGTACTTTAAAGAACCGTTTTGGAGCCGCTCAGGAAGTCGGCGTGTTTGAAATGAAATCAGATGGACTTATTGAAGTTTCAAACCCATCCGAACTTTTTATCTCTGATAAAACTTCCGGTATAAGCGGTAATTCGGTGGTTTGTACCATGGAAGGAACCCGTCCGCTCTTGATCGAGGTGCAAGCACTGGTAACGCCTTCCTCTTACGGTTCACCCCAAAGAACAGCAAATGGGTTTGACCGTAATAGGCTTGCTTTACTTCTTGCGGTGCTTGAAAAAAGAGTTGGGAAAAATTTTTCGAATCACGATGTGTATTTAAATATTGCCGGTGGATTTAAGCTGAACGATCCTGCCGGAGATCTTGGAGTTTGCTGTGCATTGGTTTCCAGCCTTACTGATGAACCGATCACATCGCAGATGGCATTTATTGGCGAAGTGGGATTGGGGGGAGAGGTGCGAACGGTACCGCATTTAGAGCAACGGGAGAAAGAGGCTAAAAAATTAGGCTATAAAGAATTGGTGATGCCGGGCTCCAAGAAAAAAAATGGCATCCGGTATTTACATGAAGCCATAAAAAAAGCCCTCAGGTAAAACCGGAGGGCTCGAATTCGTTACACTTCGCTTAGAAGTTGTCGCGATTGCGACGTCGTTGTTCTCGCTTGGCTTTTTTCAAAGCTTCGCGTCGCTCAAATGAAGGCTTCGTATACTGCTGACGATCTTTGTATTCGTTGAGAATACGGGATCGGCTTATCAGTTTCTTAAAGCGGTTTATTGCGCGATCAACACTTTCGTTGTCTTTTACTTCGACTCCTAACATGAAGTATCACATCCTTTCGTTTAATTTTTGTATCCCATAATTGGGAGCATTAAATATACACAGTATGAACGAGAATTGGAAACAAATGGAGATCTATTAGTTGATGTCCTAATTGATTGTTCAATCAACTTTCTTGTTGATCAAAAGCTCCTCTGGAAATTCAGAACCCAATATTCCTATACCAAACAAAGCAAAATCATATTTGGCAGGATCTTTTGGGTCGAGGAATTTCATTTTATTGGTGAGTTCCAGTACAGCTTTCCAGTCATTTTGTTTACGGGAAAGTAGGCCAAGTTTACGTGCTTGCCGGGCTACGTGAACATCCAACGGTATCTTCAATTCAGCAGGGGACATGAAATCCATAGTTCCGGGGTCAACCGGACTGTTTGTTCTAAGGCACCATCTTAGATACATGTATAATCTTTTTGCTGAGCTATTCTTTGCTGGATTTGCAACATGCTTTCGTACACGTTGGGGAATCTCGGGGTGAAAGGTGAAAAATTGATCGTGAAAAACAGAGACAAGATCTTTTTTTTCACTTTTTGACCGGTCATAACAAAAGGCCCAAAACTTCTCGAAAGTTTGAAATTTTAAAAGAATGGATTGAAGTGTTTTAGTGAGCCAATGAAGGTCAATGGGTTTGAAAGTTCGGTGTTTGAATCCTTCGTAGTTAGCAGCGTCTCTCTCAGAATAGCCTAAAATAAATTCTTCTGGGCTGTTATTCATTCGAGATAAAAGATCTTCAACCTTTGCATTTACGATATCACGCCGCCCCCATGCCATAGTAGCTGCAAAAAATCCTGCAAGCTCTTTGTCGTTTTTTTGTTCAAAAGCATGCATAAACTGCACGGGGTCGTCATCAATATACTCCTGCTTTTCGATATTTTTAACCAGATCATCTAAAAATGGTTTAAGCTCAAGGAGTTTCTTTTTAGAAATGGTTCGGTATCTTTTACGCTTTCTGGGCAATAGCTTAAATTATTTAATCTTGAATTTGTGATTTTACGGGAATCGCCGATAACTGTTAAAAGTTCAAATGCTATCTTATAAGTTATAAACAAAACAGAGGCAAATTGATTCAAAAGATCAATGAATGGTTTTTTTATTTGGTGGACCGATATATGCATCAGCGATATGGGGATAAAAAGCAGCAGTTATTTCAAGATCACCCCGATACCGTAATTGAAATAGGTGCTGGATACGGAGCGAATTTCAGATATCTGAGATCGGGAACAAAAGTTATAGCTATCGAGCCTAAGGAATCATTTAATGAGCTTTTAAAAATGCGGGCAGCTTATTATGGTATAGAAGTTGAGATCCATAACTATGGAGCTGAGACCATGAATCTGAAAAGTGAGTCTGTAAAAATGGTTATTAGCAGCTTAGTACTTTGTACGGTCAATAATCCCGTTATGGCAATATCTGAGATCAGAAGAGTGCTGGAGCCTGAAGGCCGGTTTGTGTTTCTGGAACATGTAAAGGCAGATCATAAAAGCTGGATATGCAGTGTGCAGAAATTTACTAAGAAGCCGTGGAAATGGTTTTTTGACGGGTGTCATGTAAACAGGAACACAGGTAGAATTTTACAGAATGCCTTTTTTAGCCGAGTAGAGCTGGAGCGGTTCAACTCTAAAACCATCTTTGTTCCTATCATCCCACATGTGTTTGGAACAGCTTTTAAGTAAGTGCTGAAATTAATCCTGCTCTTCACCAGTTAAGCGCTGTGTCAGTACTTTATTAGCTTTTGGGAATGGATATCGCTCAAGTTCATCTCGCTGAACCCATCGCACTTCCTGACTTTCATTTGGTGTAGGTGTGCCGGAGATGAGCTTACAAAACCAAGCGTGCATGGTGATGGAGAAATGAGAATAGGTATGTTTTAAACTCATGAGTTCTTTATAGGCTTTAACTTCAACCCCAAGCTCTTCTTTCAGTTCCCGCTCAACGGTATTTTGAATTTCTTCTCCTTCTTTTTGTTTGCCACCTGGAAATTCCCAAAGTCCACCAAGCATAGCATCCTCGGGGCGAAGAGCAATAAGAAGCTTCCCGTTTTCATCTTCAATGACTCCCACACCAATAACATGATGAGGCTTCTTTTTAGCGGGAGATTTATAAGGAATTATATCTGTTTTGGCCATTTTTGAAGCTACGCAGCCGGACTGGACGGGGCAATTCATGCAATCGGGGCTGGAGGGTTTACATACTTCAGATCCAAGCTCCATCAATGCTTGATTAAAATCCCCGGGGCGATCTTCAGCGATCAGTTTATCGGCAAATTCCTGAACTTTATTACGGGTTTTGGTACTGCGGGTATCCTCTTCAATACCAAAATATCGGGTTAGCACCCGTATCACATTTCCATCTACAACAGCATTGGGTTTGTTGAATGCAATGCTGGTGACAGCTGCTGCGGTGTAAGGGCCAATACCTTTTAGTTTGATGATCTCATCATAGGTTTCGGGCAATTTCCCATCGTGATCCTCAACCACCCTTTTTGCAGCGGAATGAAGGTTTCGTGCCCGGCTGTAATATCCCAGTCCTTCCCAGGCCTTTAATACTTCCTGCTGTTCTGCTTTAGCCAGGTCATAAACAGTTGGAAACAATGATATAAAGTTTCGAAAATAGGGTGTGGCCTGATCAACCCGGGTCTGCTGCAGCATGATCTCAGAAACCCAGATCTTGTAGGGATCCGGTTCATTTCGCCAGGGCATTTGTCTTTTATGATCTTGGTACCAGTTTAGCAGATGTTTTGAAAAGTCAGATTTTGGCAAGAGTGGATGGGTATAATAATTGGTAGAAATTATTCTTCGCTTTCCCGGGTGATATCTAACACCTTCAGGGTTATATCAATAGAGGAGGCTGCCCCAAGTCGGTCAGTGGCAATGATTTTGAATGTGGTTTCACCAACCTGTCGTTCAGAAGGCGTCCATATAAATTCGCCTGTTTTTTCGTTAATGGAAGCGCCGTCAGGCATATCAACACCAATGTAACGCACCAAGGAGTTTTGCGGGCTGTCCGGATCAGTGGCCGTAAATTCAACCTCATACTCTTCGTTCACTGCAATACTGGTAGAACGAACCGGGCTGAAACGTGGGGGAGAATTGAATGAGCGAACATCTACCACGAAGCGTGTACTGTCTGATTCCCCCTCAGCATTTTTGGCTACAATATTAAACCAGTAATTACCGATCTGATTTACAGAAGGCTGCCAGTAAAATCCTTGTTTTCTGATCTTTGCATTATTCGCGTTAGAACGATAGGAGAATTCGACATTACCGGGGGTGAAATCACCTTCCATTTCCAGACTCATGACAAGCGGGCTCGGATAGGTAAGGACTTGGTTTGGAATGGATTTGATGTTAAACTCAGATGGGGTAGTTCTTTCACCCATGGCAGAATTGTTTCTAATAAGTGCCTTTGAGATCTTATCATTTTCTGATATCCAAAGTTGATCGCTGCTGTTAGCGATATAATTTCCGGCATTTCTGTCATCTTTCCACAACCCCAGTAAATCGGAATCGTCGGTTGTCCACACACGACCTGTGGCAGTTCTTACAATGATACGATCACCCCATCGAACGATCTTTTGTACAGGTTCATTAGTGGTGCCAATTCGTTTACCGAGTCCGTTAGATCGGATCTCGAAGATCTCGCCATTTGAAGTACTTCCCCAAACCTCTTCTTCATCAATAAAAATGTGGGAAAGTGAAGTTCCGAGGGATATTTCACGAGAGAGTTCTAAGGTTGAATCTTTTTGGTTAAAGACCAATAAGCCCGGAGCATCAGTTAAAACAAACAACTGATTGCTGAAATTAGTGGAACGAATATCAGTAACAGATGCTCTTGAAATTTCATCTTCAGCTATGAGTTTTACATCGGTATCAACTGACTCAGGTGTCCTGAGTGAAACCATTCCAAGACCGCGGTTCCCAAGAGCAATATATAAGCTGTTATCAATACGTGCGGCAGCTTTGGGGGGGCTAGGCAAATAGGTTGAAGAATACACTCCGAGTGGAGAAGTTGGTTCAAGAACCGTGAGTCGATTGGAATCACCGAATAAATAGGCAAAACGAATATCGCTCATCATCTTACTGCCACGCCGTTGCATTCCGGATGAAGTATAAAGCCATTGTAGGGAATCAGGATAGGTTCGGAAAACTGCCATTCCATCATCTTCTGAAAGTATGTAAAGATGAGTGGGAGAAGCTTCTGTTGCAATAACATTTGGGATATCCATGAGTCCGGTATAATCCTGTATCAACTTTTCCTGTGCCTGGGCAGAAAACCCAAACAGAAAAACAGCACTAAATAATAAGGTGACCTTAGAGATAATATTCATAATTCTATAACCAGTTATGCATTTTATACCAGTGGATAGTGCGCGAAATACCTTCCGCTAAAGATACTTTTGGCCGGTAATTTAATTCTTTTTCAGCTTTGTCGGATGTACAAGTCCATTCCAGTATCAACTCGTTTGCTTTTTCTTTGTTCACAACGGGGTAGACTCCAAATAATGATGCAACATTTTCAATTAATGAAGCAGCCTTCTTCACTAACCCGGGTTTAATTTTAAGCGGGATAGTTTTTTTACCGAGTATCTTGGATGTAATTGCTCTTATCTCATTCCAGGAATGAGTACCCTCTCCGGAAATGAAATAGGTATGAACTCCGGATTCTTTTTTGTCAGCCGCCAATAAGATCCCATCAACGAGGTCACTCACATACACCATAGATACGCGGGGATTGTTCCCGTCTCCAATTATAGGGCAAATACCTTTGGAACATGATTTGAAAAAAGAATAGATCTGATCTTCACGAGGGCCATAAACGGCCGGGGGACGGATGATCTTTATGCTATCATTTTTACCGGCTGCTTTTTTTATGAGTGCTTCCATTTCCTTTTTAGATTTACCGTACATACTTACAGGGTTCATCGGCTCATTCTCTTTTTTTGGTGAACCGTTACTTGGCCCTGCCGCAGCAAGTGATGATAAGATCACGATATTTTTAACGCCCTTCTTTTGAGCAAGACGTACCAAATTCTCAGTAGCATCGACGTTAGCCTGGGTAAATTCTTTCTTAGAAGGGGCCTTCACAATTGCGGCCACATGAAAGAGAATATCTACGCCTTCCAACCCCTTACCCAAAGCTTTAAGGTCATTAAGGTCGCCTTTAATTGATTTAAAAGGCAATTCGGCTAACCATTTGGGTGAACTTCTGACGAGGCACCGAACTTCCTTGAAGTCAGATGAATTTATAAGAGCTTCTACCAGATGGCTTCCAATAAAACCTGTTCCTCCGGTTACAAAGGCTTTCATTAATTTCCTTATATTTAGGGATTGTTTGAAATGAATATAGAGATAATAGCAAGGATCATTGCAGGGCAATTAAGATACAAATCTGCTGTCTGCTTTTAAATGTTTATGAAAGAATTACGAGTAGCCCTTTTTACGGGTAATTATAATCACATTAAGGATGGAGTTTCTCTTACTTTAAATCGGTTGGTAAAGTTTTTAGAGAGTCAGAATATACCCGTGTTAGTATTTGGGCCAACCATTAAAAAACCGGCCCTGGAACACAACGGCAGATTGGTAAAGCTTCCATCAATAAGAATGCCTGTTTCAAACCGAGGCGAATATAGGGTTACGAGCGGAATTTCTGTTAACGCCGAAAAAGAACTGGAAGAGTTCGACCCAACTTTGATTCATATCGCAACCCCAGACCTGGGCGGACTTAAAGCACTGCGCTGGGCTCAGAAAAATAATGTTCAGGTAGTCGGATCCTATCATACGCACTTTACCAGTTACTTTAAATACTATGGGTTAACTCCGATCGAGTTTATTGCCTGGAGATATCTAAGCTGGTTCTACAATTCCTGTACGCATGTGTATGTACCCTCTCAATCGATGATCGATGAGTTGGCCCCGGAGGGCTTTGATACAGATATGAGAATCTGGGCACGAGGCGTGAATACCAAATTGTACTCTCCCGAAAAAAGAGATGAAAAATGGCGAAAAGAGGCCGGCTTTTCTGAAGATGATATTGTGGTGACTTTTGTATCACGGTTAGTTTGGGAGAAAGAGCTCGATACTTTCCGACACGCAGTTCAGCAAGTTGCATCGGGTGATAGAAAAGTTAAAGCCCTGGTTGTGGGTGACGGCCCAGCCAGGTCGGAACTGGAACAAAAAATGCCGGAAGCCACCTATACCGGTTTCCTTGAAGGAGAAGATCTTGCAACAGCTTATGCCAGCAGTGATGTGTTTTTGTTTCCTTCACACACCGAAACTTTTGGAAATGTAACTTTAGAAGCAATGAGTAGTGGGTTGCCCTGTTTGGTCGCCGATGCTACCGGCAGTAAATCATTAGTGGAACACGGTGTGAATGGGTGTCTGGCTGAGCCTGAAAATAAAGCTGACTTCGCCAAAAAATTATCCCTGATCGTTTCTAATAAAAAGATTCGTGAGGAAATGAGGTCAGCTTCCAGAGAAAAAGCACTGACCTATGACTGGGATCAAATAAATGGAAAGCTCGTCTCCAATTACAGAGAAGCGCTTGATGAACCGGCTCCAAAAAAATATTTTTAATCGATTTTAGTAAAAATGAAGATAGTTGACGTAGCTGAATTTTATACGGATCAGGGTGGTGGGGTGAAAACCTATATCAACCAAAAACTGAAATTCGGTTCTGAGATGGGACATGAAGTAGTGATCGTAGCTCCGGGTAAAGACTGGGGCGAAGAAGAACGATATGGTGGACGGGTTATCTGGGTAAAAGGCCCAAGGCTACCCGTTGACTGGCGCTACTACATTTTGTGGAGAGAAAAGGCGGTACATGAAATACTGCACCGTGAAAAACCTGATATCGTGGAAGGTTCTTCTCCATGGACAGGAGGATGGTTTGCGGGGCGATGGAAAGGAGATGCCATCAAAACATTCATATTCCATCAAGATCCTGTGGCTGCTTATCCGCATACATTTCTGGGAAATGCACTTGGTTTTGACAGGGTTGACAAATTCTTTGGTTTCTACTGGAATTACCTCAAAAAACTCAGTAATAGGTTTGACGCGACCGTAGTAAGCGGTAGTTGGCTTGCTGATAGAATTGGAAGCTATGGGATCCATAATCCTATTCCTGTTCCTTTTGGCATAGATAAAGATTTTTTTTCACCTGAACGAAGAGATGAAAAACTAAGGGCAAAATTACTGGCTGATTTTGGGCTTCCCGAATCTGCACATTTGATGATAGCCATCAGCAGACATCATCCCGAAAAAAGATTGGGTACTATTATTGATGGGTTCAGGGCTGCATCAGAAAAAACTCCCATGGCACTGATGATCTTCGGAGATGGCCCTATTCGTGCATATGTTAATCACAAAGCTGGAAAATCTGATCATGTTAAGGTGATGGGATTTACGGATAATCGGGATCAGCTGGCAGATATCCTGGCTTCTTCGGACTACTTTGTACATGGTTCGGCTGCAGAAACGTATGGAATTGTAGTGGCTGAGGCAGTTTGCAGTGGCTTGCCTGTTTTGGTTCCGGATCGTGGAGGAGCAGCAGACATTGCTAAGCCGGAGATCGGTGAAACCTATAGAACCGGAGAAGCGGCCTCATTTACAAAAAACTTACTCAAATTGATCAAAAGAGACAGAAATGAGTTAGTAGAAGCTACAAAGCTGGCATCCAAAAATGATATTGTGAAAATGAAAGGCCACTTTGAACTTTTATTTGAGACATATCAGGAATTATTAGATAAGAGACAAAGTTCTCAATAGAAGGAAAATTACTCAGACCAACCGATATCAAGAAAATTGAGATGTTATTCAGTAGCAGACCAATAAATTTATTATCTTTGAAACGATAAAATTTAACCTATATCAGCAGCCGGTGGTTAACAATATCTTTTCTAAAGTTTGTTTGAGATTAATACCGGTTATATTTTGATGTTTATTTAGAATCTTTGTTAAGGAATTACCAAATGGCCGATCAAAAATCCAGTGCCACAAATACAGACATTTTTTCAAAAGCTTTTAATTTTACGAAAGCGGATGAAGTAAAAGCAATGGGACTGTATCCCTACTTTAAGCCACTTGAAGCTACTGACGGTACTATCGTAGAAAT
>Ga0136557_1000510_pt1 | contig 28881 bp, 24 predicted proteins | sample AntRauTorckE6832_FD_104796 | JGI IMG/M metagenome (GOLD analysis project Ga0136557, IMG submission 104796) | Saline lake microbial communities from Rauer Islands, Antarctica - Metagenome Torckler E6 #832 | ecosystem: Environmental > Aquatic > Non-marine Saline and Alkaline > Saline | place...
ATCTTCAATAAGTTGGTCTGTATTAAAGTTTACTTCCTCTTGATTCGGGGAACAACTGACCAACAGAAATATCAATACCGGGAATAGAAGTCTTAATTTTTTCATATAGCATTTTTTTTTGAAAAATAAATTGAGGAGTTCGAATCAGTAAAACAAGTACTCAATATAAAAAACTCCTGCCCTCAGAGGAGAACAGGAGTTTAATTTATTGTGAAATTAGGATCTCAGATCAAACAATACGTGTGATCAAATCAGCGGTACGTGCAGAATAACCTGCTTCGTTATCATACCATCCAATGATCTTCACCAAATTTCCATCCACTTTAGTACTTAAACTATCAAAGATGTTTGAGTGAGGATTGCCAATGATATCACTTGAAACAAGATCAATATTAGAATACTCAAGCACTCCTTTCATAGGGCCTTCTGAAGCTGATTTGAAAGCAGCATTCACTTCTTCTTCAGTCGTTTCTTTCTCTAGCACCACGGTAAAGTCAGTTAAAGAACCTGTAATCGTTGGTACTCGAACCGCACCACCATCAAGCTTGCCGTCTAAGTGTGGAAGCACAAGCCCCACTGCTTTAGCAGCCCCTGTAGTTGTAGGGACAATGTTTACTGCGGCTGCACGAGCTCTTCTCAGATCTTTATGGGGACCATCAACCAAAGCCTGATCGCCGGTATATGAGTGGATCGTGGTCATGAATCCTTTTACCAATCCAAAGCTGTCATCAAGTACTTTTGCCATTGGTGCAAGGCAGTTCGTTGTACAACTTGCATTTGAATAGATCTCAACGTCTTTATCGATCTTCTCATCATTTACACCCAAAACAATAGTCTGGATATCATCACCGGAAGCAGGTGCAGAGATAATTACTTTTTTGGCTCCTGCCTGTAAGTGTTTTCCTGCACTTTTCGAATCTCTGAACAATCCGGTAGACTCAACAACAACTTCTGCTCCAAGTTCACCCCATTTCAGATTGGCAGGATCTCTTTCTGCGCTTACTTCAAAGCTCATTCCATCAATGGTTAGCTTGTTGCCATCAACACTCACATCTCCGGGGTATGTACCCTGAGCTGAGTCATATTTAAAAAGATGAGCCAACGTTTTTGTGTCGGTAAGATCGTTCACTCCAACAATTTCAATACTATCTTTATGATCTGCCAGAATTGAGCGGGTTACCATTCTTCCTATGCGGCCAAACCCGTTAATTCCCACTTTAATTTTTGCCATTTTTAATCCTTTTTTTAATTGAATTTTTATCGCTTGTAATACATTAGGTATAATGTAATAAGCATCTATAAAGTTCTTATGAATTACCTAAAGCTACCATTATAACGCCCGATATTCAATGTTTTAGCCTTGTTAGAATCGCATCTATGATCCACGTTGAATTGGGAGCGCTTTTCTGCGTATCTTTAGCGTATAGATTTATAAATTTTATCATTCAAAAAAAGAGCCCATGCCTGACAGAACATTAGAAAAGTATAAAAATGAAACCTATCTGGATTTTTCCGATCCAACCAACGACAAAGCACAGAAAGACGCTTTAGAAGAAGTCAGATCTAATTTCAATAAAGAGTATGATCTTTATATCAACGGAAAATTTGTAAAAGGTGATGCCGGTACATTTGAAAGTAAAAACCCCTCTGATCTTTCAGAAAACATCGGAACTTTTCAGATGGCCAGCAAAAAACAGGCATTCGATGCTTTGGACAAAGCTTGGGATGCATTTGAAAGCTGGCAACATGTTTCAGCAAAAAAAAGAGCTGAATACCTTTTCAAAGCAGCTGATGTTGTACGTCGCCGAAGATTAGAGATCAATGCCTGGATGATCAGCGAAGCCGGAAAGAGTTATCTGGAAGCAGATGCTGATACATGTGAAGCCATTGATTTCATTGATTACTATGCCCACGAAGCTCTCCGTATTGATGATGGAATGGATGTGCTTTCAGAAACCTGGGGCGATTACAACCGTACCATCTACATGCCTATTGGAGCCGGTGTTTCTATCTCACCATGGAATTTCCCTTTTGCCATATTTGTAGGAATGGCCATTGCACCAATTGCAGTTGGGAATACCGTAGTGGCTAAGCCTGCCCCTGATACTCCTAAAATGGGACAGCTTTTTGCGGAGATACTGGACGAAGTAGGACTGCCTGCCGGAGTTTTTAATTTTGTTACCGGCGGTGATATTGAGGTTGGGGAAAATCTTGCCAAACATCCTAAAACCAGATTCATCACTTTTACCGGATCTAAGGGAGTTGGCTTACACCTCAATAAAATTGCAGCAGAAGTACCTGAAGGGCAAAAATTCCTTAAGCGTATGGTTTGCGAATTGGGCGGCAAAAATGCCACTGTTGTGGATGAAGATGCAGACATCGAGTCGGCGGCTACAGAGATTGTTAAAGGTGCTTTTGGATTCCAGGGGCAGAAATGTTCAGCCTGTTCCCGAGTTATCGCCCATCAGGATATTTATGATGAATTACTTGAAAAAGTGGTTACTAAAACTAAAGCATTGACTGTTGGAAATTCTAAGCATAATCATATATCAGGAGCTGTCATAAATCAAAAAGCTGTTGATAAGATCATGAGCTATATTGAGATCGGGAAAAAAGAGGGTCGACTTATGGCCGGTGGTAAACGTGCCGATACCGAAGATGAAGGATATTACATTGAGCCTACCGTTTTCGCTGATATTGACGAGAATGATCGTATTGCTCAGGAAGAAATATTCGGCCCTGTCACAGCTTTCATCAAAGCAAAAGATACTGCCGATGCACTTCGCATTGCTAATGGTGTTGATTATGCCTTAACGGGAGCGTACTTCTCTAAAGATCCTAAAAAGATCGACCGCGCACTTCGCGAATATCGTGTTGGTAACTTATATATCAACAGAAAGTGTACAGGAGCGCTTGTAGGAGCTCAGCCTTTTGGAGGCTTTAAATTGAGTGGTACCGACGCCAAAGCCGGTGGGCGTGATTATCTCAAGTATTTCTTAGAGCCAAAATCTACAACTCTGCGACCTGCAGATGGCGTAGATTATGATCTTGAAGAATTTGAGTACGCTAACAAGTAAAGTTACTCTCATGAAATAGTAAAGCCCCGCTCATAAGTTATGAGCGGGGCTTTTTTTATGCCTTTATCAAGCTTCAATGATCATTCATCAAGATCTACATCATCGGGAGCATCCTCTTCATCCACCAGGTCATCCACATCGGGAGTATCATCATCCAGGTCCTCATCATCTTCGTCATCAACAACGGGGGCCACATCTTTTTTAGGCTTCACTTCTGCCTTGGCTCCGGCACGTCGCAAGATGAGAGCAATATCTTCTTGCTCATTGTCCATGGCTATCATCATTGCTGTATCACCATTTTTATCCCGAAGCTTAACGTTAGCCCCTTGGTCGATCAAATATTTAACAACGTTCGTATTTCCTGCCTTTGCAGCCAGCATTAATGCCGTATGACCCCATCTTTGTTGGGCATCTACATCAGCTCCGGCTTCAAGCAATAATTTAGCAGCCTCTATACTACCGACTCTTGCAGCGCCAATAAGTGCTACATCTCCGATCTTGATCCCTTTCTCAATGAAATATTTCAACAGTTCGATATTACCATTTTCAGCGGCTCTGTTTAGAGCGGTTCCACCCATCTTAGTTTCAATATTCAGATCTGCTCCCGCCTCTACAAGGAATTTCACCACATCTGTATGATTTTTTTCACTTGCTACAATTAAGGCTGATGCACCACTCTTATTGGTCTCATCGATATTAGATTTACCTTTTAGGATATTTTTGACTTCCTCAAGGTCACCTGATTTTGCTGCCTCAATAATTGCTGGTTGCTCCATGATGTAATTCTTTTTTACCGTTATCGTTGGTGGGATGATAAAAAACGGTGCGTATATCTCAAATTAATTCTTAAAGAAATTTTAGGACCTTAGTTATTTACTCACTTTTTTCAGATAAGTGTTCCTTTTGCCTCATATCCTAGTATAAAATCTGCACCTTTCATCCTTTTCGTGCCCGGTAACTGTACGACAAGAAGTTCTACAGTGCCAAATTTACATCCTACCAACAGCTTCCCTTCATTCTCGATTAGCTCCCCGGGCTTTGCATCAATGTCAGGCCCTATAGCTGATCTATACATGTTAAACTTTTCTCCATTCCAATCAGCCCATGCCGTCGGAAAAGGACTCAGTCCTCGTATTTTATTATGAACATCTTCTGGAGGATTGTTGAAATCAACGTGGCAGTCTTCTCTAAATAATTTAGGTGCCGGTGTTGCCAGTTCATCATCCTGTTTTTGAAGATTGAAATCCTGACCATCAATTTTTTCTACCGAATTCAAGAGCAGCTCGGCTCCCTTATCTCTTAGCCTTTCATACAATTCGCCTGTAGTTTCATTCTCAAAAATTGATATTTTTTCTTGTGTAATTATATTTCCTGTATCCACTTTTTCATCCAAGAAAAAAACTGTGCAGCCTGTCTCCTCCTCACCATTTATGATGGCCCAATGAATTGGAGCTGCCCCTCTGTATTTTGGTAAAAGAGAAGCATGCAAATTTACAGAACCAATTCTTGGAATTTCTAAAATAGATTTGGGAAGGATCCTGAAAGCTACGACAACAAATAAATCAGGATCCAAAGCTTTTAGCTTTTCTTCAAAGTCTGATGAATTCAGGTCTTCAACTTCTATTACAGAGAGACCTAATTCGAGCGCTTTCAACTTTAAGGGAGTTGGTGAGGTCTTCCCCCCCCTACCCCTTCTTTTATCCACATTGCTGACTACCGCCTTTATGGTATGTTCTGATCGGTGAATTTGCTCCAAACTTGGAATTGCAAATTCAGGAGAACCCATAAATACAATATTCATAGTACTTACTCTTCTTGTTTAGGAACTACAGGATATTTTATCTTTTTATCTCCAGAGTCTATTTCTTCAAGCTCTTTTTTATGCATTCTTTTTTTGAAGGAACTCAGATAATCTAAGAAGAGTATTCCCTCTAAATGATCATATTCATGTTGAATAACCCGGGAAGTCCAACCGCCGGCTTCTAGCCTGTGCTTATTGAACTCACGATCAAAAAACTCAATGATAACCGTTTCGGGCCGGAAAACTTTATCATTGACTTCCGGAATACTTAAACAACCCTCCTCTAAAGGAATTTTATTTCCTCGTTTATCCAGAATTAACGGATTTATAAAAACCATTGGGCCATAAGGAACTTCACCATCTTCGATCATAGCATCGGTATCCATAACAAAAAGCTTCATGGATCTTCCGATCTGAGGAGCTGCCAAACCAACGCCATCGGCATTGTACATGGTCTCAAGCATATTATCGATCAGGGTTTGAAGTTCTGGACTGTCTTCTTCTATTTCTTCTGCTTTTTTTAGTAAAACAGGGTCATTATAAGTTACTATAGGAAGTATTGGCATAGTTTGGTTATGTGTTCGAATCTAAGTGGTTTTGTAAAATTATGGCGGCTGCGATCCGGTCTACTCTTCCCTTTTCTTTTCTCTTTTTTTGGGGAATTCCGGCTTCAACCATAAGGCTGCGTGCCTGGTTTGAAGTATACCGCTCATCAATTTTAACTATTTCAATATTTGGGAAAGATTGGCTCAGTTTTTTAATAAATTTTTCAACCATTTGCGTGGCTGAACCTTCTTTTCCATCAAGAGAAAGAGGCCAACCTACAACAAATTTTTCTACAGAAGAATGCTCGGTGATATTCTTAATCTCAGAAAACACCTCTTCAGGCGAATATGTTCCAACCGGAGTTGCAATAGTTTTAAGGAGATCGGTTTGAGCGATTCCCACTCTTTTTTTTCCAACATCAATACCTATCAGCCGAGCATATTCCTGCAAAAGATCACTATTTATTTATTTTTCTTTACGTCTTCCAAAGGCTGACGTAAGAACTTCTTCATCAATTTACTTGGCTTGAAGTGGGTTTTACGATGTGCAGGCACATAGATCACTTCATTTGTTTTAGGATTACGCGCTTTTGGCTTCGCTTTGGTTTCTTTTACTTCAAATACACCAAAATCACGAATCTCAATACGGCATTCCGTATCAGCCGACATCATAATCTCTCTTAAAGCTACAATTACGGCGTCAACCCAGGGTTCAGCTTGAATCATGGGTTCATCCATTGATTCTGCAACCCGACGTACAACATCTCGTTTAGTATATGTCATCATAGTTCTCATTATTTGTTTATGCTATTTACCCTATAGCATTGTTATTTATTGTCCTTCCTTATTATTCGCAACTCACTCTTACATAAGCTTTTTGACCTAAAACGAATATATACTCGACATTGTAAAGATAACTTTATAAAAAATCTACCTAATCTTAATTAGATTTCTATTCGTAGCGAAGCACATTCTTCACTCCTTCTATCTTTTCAAGCTTTTTCATAATTCTGTTCAGGTGAGCGATACCATCTACATACAGTGTAATGATACCTTCGAACATCCCACTATCACTACTTACGTTAATGCTTTTCATGTTAGTTTCCAATGACTTTGAAAGAACGTCCGTTATATCGTTGATCATCCCTACACGGTCTCCGCCGATCACCTTAATTGCTCCAAGAAATTTTGTATCCAGGTGTTTTGCCCAGTTTACATCCACGATACGTTCGGCTTCTGTTTTTAGCAGATGCTGAGCATTATTACACATTGTCCTGTGAATCTTAATATCGCCCGTCCTGCTTATAAAACCGATCACCTCATCACCGGGAATTGGATTGCAGCAGTTGGCGTACGAATATTTGATGTTGCTCAGCTCACCGTTAATATAAAGTGCCTTACCATCTCCCGCTGATCTCGCCGCATTTATATACTTATCCTGAATCTCTTCTTCCGTAATTGGATTCACTTCAAGAGATTCCTGCTCTTCAAGTCTGCCTGTGCTCTTAAACTTTTTGACCTCCTTAAAGAGATCGTTTACATCAAATCCTCCGGAACCAATGCCAAAAAACAGATCCTGTGTAGATTCATAACTAAATCTTTTGGCAAACTTATTCAGTTCTTGTTCTGATATTTCTATGTTGCCTTTTTTGGCCCTTTTGTCCCAAGTCTCACGTCCTTCTTCTGAAACTTTGCGCTGTTTTTGTTTTATAAACTGACGAATGCGAGACTTAGCTTTATGAGTAACCACATCATCGATCCAGTCCGGATTTAGATTGATCTTATTACTGGTTATGATCTCAACCTGATCCCCGTTGTGAAGCTTCTGACGAAGTGGAACCATTTTACCATTCACCTTAGCTGCCATTGCACGTTCACCGATCTCACTGTGGATCTCGAAAGCAAAATCAATAGGGGTCGCTTCCCGCGGCAGTGTTTTCAACTCACCATCTGGGGTAAATACATAGATCTCATCTTTGTAAAGATTAAGCTGAAAATCCTTCACAAAATCGGTTGCGGCATCCGGTCTTGGGTTATCCAAAATATCCCGAACCCAACTCACAAATTTGTCCAAAGTTTCTGAACCTTGCTGAGCACCTTCTTTATATTTCCAATGAGCAGCCAGTCCTTTTTCAGCGATATCATCCATTCTTCGGGTACGGATCTGAACTTCGACCTTTCGGCCTTTGTTAGTAATCACTGTGGTATGCAGTGATTGGTATCCATTGGCTTTCGGAACGGATATAAAATCACGAAATCGTTCCGGGATCGGTGTGTACCAGTCGGTTATTATAGAATATACCCTCCAGCAATCTTCTTTATTGTGGGGGTCTTCAAGGATGATGCGAATGGCAAACAAGTCATAAATTTCTTCGAACGGCTTTTGTTGACGCTGCATCTTCCGGTAGATCGAAAAAATATGTTTGGGCCTTCCCTTTATTTCAAACTCAAATTTCATTTTACCCAACTCATTTTTGATGGGATCCATGAATTCGTTGATAAACTCTTCGCGGTCTTCTTTTTTCTCTCTAAGCTTTCTCGCTACAAATTTATACGAAGTAGGATCTATAGCTTTAAAGCAAAGGTCTTCCAACTCATTCTTAATTCGGAATAAGCCGAAACGATGAGCAAGAGGTGCATATAGATCCATCGTTTCAGAAGCAATCTTAACCTGCTTTTCCCGCTTTAAATGCTGAATGGTTCGCATATTGTGAAGCCGGTCTGCAAATTTGATCATCACAACCCGAATATCTTCCGCCATGGTAAGCAACAGCTTCATAAAGGCCTCTGCTTGTTTACTGTCACGACTTTTGAAAACCCCGGTTATTTTCGTCACACCATCAATGATCACCGCAACCTCTTCGCCAAACCAGAACCGGATGTCATCCAAATTTACATCAGTATCTTCAACCGTATCATGCAGTAAAGATGCGATCACAGAGATATCATCAATATTGATCTCGCTGGCCACAATTTTAGCTACTTCAACCGGGTGATAATAGTACGGTTCTCCCGATGCCCTTTTCATATCTTCATGAGACAGATAACAGAGTTTAAATGCGGAAGTTATTGCCTCTTCATCTACATCTTTAATGTGTTCCCGGCACACCTCAAGCAGTAACTTCAGATCTTCTTTCTGAGCTTTTTTAAGCTTATACCCTTTCAGGTCATATTTATTAATGGAAGCAACTCTGCTCATATTTTTGTCTTTTGACTTCCTAAAAGTACTTATTAACGTTATGTAAAGCACTTAACATATATCAGATTCTACAAAAAAAGCGGATATGAAGTTCACATCCGCTTTAAAATCTACATGATAATGTTAGAAACTGATAGATACTCCAAACATAATTCTACCTGTTTTCGAATTCACATCATCTAATTCAGGTTTCTCCAACTCAGAAACTGAGTAGCGATATTCCACAAAAGGTTTGATCAAGGGAATAATTGTGACTTTTGCACCGGCCAGCATATTCCAGTACAGGCTGCTTTCTTCACCACTTTCAGGCGCAGCTGAATTTGGATCATTTTGAATATCTCTGACCGCTCGTTCATAGTTTTCCGTTCCAAGCCCTAATCCAACATAAGGTTCAAGTAAACCTACAGATACACCTCCTATTGCGGCTATTCCGATATCGTAGTTGGTAAGATCTTGTGAGTATGAATAGCTTTGATTGTTAGGATCTATACTATTCTCTTCACTAAAGTAACTTGCGTGTAGCCTGAGGCCAAGGTTAACGATCGGAAGTTTATCAAGTATTCCTTTTTGAATTCGAATTCCAAATCCATTCTTAGGGTCTTCATCACGCAACTCATAGGAAGCGCCAATCTCAAATTGGGCATAAGTTGTTACTGAAAAAATCGATACAATTACTATAGCAAGTGGTAATATCCGTTTCATAGAGTCTCCATTGGTTTTATTTGCTTAAAGTTACAAAACACTGTCTGGGATTCAATAATTTGTTTTTCACACCTTGTAAGTTATGGTCATCACACTGCCCATTTTGGAAGCACACCTACATCGATCCCAAAAACCCATGCAATTAGCGTCAGGGAAGCACCTGTTAAAATCAGTATGAATAACATATTTAGCCAAAAACCAGCCTTTGTCATTTCCGGAATTGTGATCTTTCCACTCCCATAAACAATAGCATTAGGTGGAGTGGCCACAGGTAGCATAAATGCACAACTTGCTCCCAAGACTGTCGGTATGGCCAGCAGCAGTGGGTTTTCTCCAAGCCCAATTGCCACTGAAGCCAAGATCGGGAGAAAAGCAGCCGTAGAAGCTGTATTGCTTGTCATTTCTGTTAAGAACACCATCAGAGCGACCACTGCCAAGATGATCAGTAAGATTGGCCAGGTATTCAGGGTTCCTATTCCTCCGCCAATCCACGTTGCCAGTCCGGTTTCGCTGATGGCCGATGCCATACTTAATCCCCCGCCAAAAAGAATGAGGACACCCCATGGTAAACTTTTGGTGTCCGACCATTTCAACAAAAACTCTTTCTCTTTCACGTTAGCCGGAATGATGAAAAAAGCAACTGCAGCAGTTATTGCAATTCCCGCATCAGAAATCCCTGGCAGATACTCAGAAATGAGAGGCCTGAATATCCACAAGAAAGCGGTTATTATAAAAACGGCAGCTACCTTCTTCTCCTGAGATGAAATTCTTCCCAGATCAATCAGTTGGTTCTGTATTAATTCTTTTCCTCCTGGAAGTACATCGATCTTTATCGGATATATAACTTTGGTTAGCATATAATACATCAGGGGCAATGATATAATAACGAGTGGCAGGCCGACTTTCAGCCAGTCAACAAAACTGATCTCGATCCCATAATTTTCAAGCATAAACCCGGCAAGTAAGGCATTTGGAGGGGTTCCGATCAAGGTTCCCATACCTCCAATATTACAAGCATATGCAATGCTTAGAACCATCACGATCTCAAAATTCGTTTTGTCACCTCCGCTTTCGTTTTCGACCAATGCGAGAATTGACATTGCAATGGGAAGCATCATGATCGCAGTTGCGGTATTACTAACCCACATACTCAAAAATGCCGCCGACAGTATAAATCCAAATATAATAGATGAGGGTTTAACCCCCATAAAACTAACAATATTGATGGCAATACGGCGGTGCAAATTCCACTTTTCCATAGCCAATGCAATAATAAATCCTCCCAGAAATAAAAAAATGAGTGGGTTGGCATAAGGTGTTGTAGCCTCACTGATACTGCTGACATCTAAAACCGGAAACAATACCACAGGCAACAAAGCTGTTACTGATATTGGTAGTGCCTCTGTGATCCACCATACGGCCATAAGCATGGTAACCGCTGCTGTTCTCCAAGCTGCGTCTGTTAATCCATCCGGAACCGGACTCATCAACATGATCACAAAAACTAAAAATCCGCTGATCAGTCCCGCATTTGTTCGGATTTCTTTAAAGGCAGCGATCATATTTTGGGTGTGATAATTTTTTGGTTACAGAATATTTTAACAGAGTACAAAAAATGTACAAACACTACCAACGCTATTCATATTTCACTTTCAAAAGAATTCTACATTATCTATTATCTGCTATGGAAAAAAAACCCGCCGATGACATAAAACCTGAATGGCTCAAAGACTACACCGCAGTTGCTATTTTAGGTGTTATTTTCATTTTACTCTTCTTTTGGTTCACCTCAACATACAACCTCCCATAAATGAGCTGGATCGACTGGACGGTTTTGATCGCATTTCTAGGCTATACCATCTGGGATGGCACGCGTCGTGGCAAGGATGCCTCTACCATTGAGGGTTATTTACTTGCTAACCGCTCTATGCCTTGGTGGGCAGCAGGGCTTTCCGTGATGGCAACCCAAGCCTCCGCTATCACTTTTATAGGAACTACCGGAATTGCTTATGTGGAAGACATGAGGTTTGTTCAGGTCTATCTGGCTATTCCTTTTGCCATGATCTTCATATGCATGTTCTTGGTTCCCTTTTTTAGCAAGATGCAGAACTTTACAGCCTATGAGGTTTTAGAAGAGCGTTTTGGGTTGAAGACAAGGCTTACTACTTCCGGACTGTTTCTTATTTCCCGTGGACTCGCACTCGGAGTTTTGATAGCCGCTCCTTCATATGTGCTCGCTCTATTACTTGGGCTTCCATTGTATATCACGATACTCATCATAGGAGTAATTGCCACGCTTTATACAACCGTGGGCGGAATTGCCGGTGTTATTACAACCGACGTAAAGCAAATGGCCATCATGATGTTTGGCCTTATATTTTGTTTCATCCTTATTTGGCTAAATCTGCCGGAGGAAGTTGGATTTGAGGGAGCTCTTTATTTAGCGGGAAGTCTCGATAAACTCACCGTTCTTGATGTTAGTTTTGATCTCACTGAAAAATATAATGTTTGGAGTGGGGTGATCGCTGCATTCTTTTTAATGGCTTCATATTTCGGAACCGATCAGTCTCAGGTACAACGATATCTAACAACAGATTCTGTTAAAAATGCCCGGAAATCTCTGCTTTTAACTGCATACGCCAAAATACCGATGCAGTTTTTTATTCTGTTACTTGGAGTGATGCTGTACGTGTTCTTCATTTTTAATTCTGCACCAGCTTCATTCCGTGCCACAGAACCTGTTGCCCAAGATGAACAACAGCAAATAGCCGAGCAGGAGATCCTGCAACAATACGAAATAGCCCATCTAAGCAGAAAAGAAGCTGCCCTTGAAGCCGTTCAAAACAGGGATGACCAATCGCAACGGCTTTTTGTTGAAACCGATACTGAAATGAATGAAGCCCGGGATGCGGAACTTGCATTGCAGGCTGAAATTCGACAAGCCGATGTAAATGATACCAACTATATATTTCCGTACTTCATCCTCAATTATGTTCCTATTGGCATCATTGGATTGATAGTAGGAGGAATATTTGCAGCAGCCCTAAGTTCTATCGACAGCGAACTTAATGCCCTTACAACCGTCTCTATCGTAGATTGGTATCAACGCCTGCAAGGTAATTTGCATACGGAGGCTCACTATGTGAAATCATCCCGGGGTGTTACTTTTTTCTGGGGAGCACTTGCAACCGTTTCTGCTTTGTTGATGGGTGAAACACGGTCTATTATTGAACTTGTAAATCAGATCGGGAGTTATTTTTACGGCTCCATTCTTGGGGTTTTTATACTGCTTCTATGGGCAAAACGAGCTACCGGCACCGGGGCTTTGACTGGATTGCTCACCGGAATGCTCTCTGTTTTTACCTTCGACCGCTTTTTCTATAATGCTACTACCGGAGATTATTCGTTCATATTCCCATGGAATACTGTCCCAGATGGTTACGTGAAAGCTATAGAGTTTCTGTGGTTGAACCCTGTTGGAACCTTCGTTGTCGTTGTCATTGGGATTGCGGTCAGCCTGATCTGGCCAAAATCTAAGTAATCTATTTTTTCGGCTTGCTTAGTTCCGGTTCTTCTCCAAATTTAGTACCTGTTGGAGGCCGGTATGGCTGAAAAGGAATCTTCAATAAATTTCCCAAGTTCTCATTTTCCTTAGGATCCATGTGTGTATCAATGCCATATTTGAGTTCTGAAATATCATTCACTTCTGCAAAGGTTCCGAACACACGATCCCATATAGCAAAGATGTTTCCGTAGTTCGTATCCGTGTATGGTTGTGTGTAGTGATGATGAACTTTGTGCATCAGTGGAGTTATAAATAACCACGATAAAGCCCGATCGATCTTTTTTGGCATATTGATGTTGGCATGTGTCAGGTGCGCAAAAAGAGCCGAAATACTTTGATAAAGGAATATGATCCAGATCGGAACTCCCACTAAGATCACTCCAATGATCGTAAATACCATTCTAAAAACAGCTTCTCCGGGGTGATGTCGGAGTCCTGTTGTTACATCAACAGTCATATCACTGTGATGTACAAGGTGAAATTTCCACATGAATTTAATCTTATGCTCGATCCAGTGAATCAGATAAGCTCCAAAGAAATCGAGCAGCATAACTCCAACAATTGCCTGCGCCCATAATGGCATCTCAATCCACTGAAGCACACCAAACTCGTTTGTGGTCACATAGTTTGAAGACCACACCAAGATCCCTGCAAAACCAAGTCCGATCACCACAAAAAAACCATTCAACACTAAGTTAAGAGCGGCATGGCGTACTTTTTTATATCCAAATTCGAAAAGAGGAAAAACTCCTTCAATCACCCAAAAAAGAAAAATACCCCCAACTAAAATACCGGCTCTGAAGGTAGTGGGTACATTTTCAAAAAATTCAACTAATCCTTCCATAAATGCTGCTTATTTGATTACTGGCTCCCTTAAAATGCTAAAAAGGTACTTCAGGTTCAAAATGTAGTTTTAATAAAAAAGCCCCCGTACAAAATTATGTACGAGGGCTTAAAGTCTTAATTCAGTATTTCTTAATCGTCTCCGTCAAGAATATCTGCTACCCGGATCCGGGCGTCTTCGAGATGAACTCTTGTTGCACGATCAAAGCCACCATTTCCTAACGCGCTGTCAATATCACGATTTAGAATAGTAAGCTCGTTACGAACAATAGATTTGATATCTGATTGGTTCACGTTAAGTGAGGGGCCAAACCAGCCGCCACCCTGAACTTCAGCTTCCATCAGGCTTTCCATCTGGTCGATATATGCACGCTGTAGCGCTCTGCGATGAACATCGATGTTCTCGTTCGCTCTAACTTCGCTGAATATGCCGTTTCGCACATCATCCATCATTTCAAATGCGGTATAAGTATCATCATCTGAGCGGCGCTCGTATTCAATTAATCTGGCAATGCGCTGTGCATTGGTCAATCTAGAAAGCACACTGGCCTGAGCACCTCTGAAGTTTTCAATAACTGAAGCCTCATTTATGCGATCAAGAATATCGTAGTTAATAGCCCAGGTAGGACTGCTGAAGGCATGGGTCTGGAGAAATTCCATAGCACGCTTTTGTCTTTCCTTTTCAACAGGAGCATAAACGACGCCTTCTTGTTCAAATGTTTTTTGATCTTCATAAACTCCACCAACATTATTAAGTACGTGTCCCATATATCGGTTCCACTGCCCAACAATATTATTGTAAAGTTCCTCTAGTTGATCAAAATTTTCACCTTCTTCTTCAATCCAGTCGATTAAATTTTCGGTTGTAACCTGAAGATTCGCTATTCCAAGTTCGCTGGCTCTCATGGCATCGTTGGTAAGATCCTCCGTTTGTACACGAGGATCGCTGCCTCCGCTTCCATAGAAATATCGCGGATCATCAGCGCGTTCCCGGGTCCATTCATTAAGAGTAGCTTCGATCTCTTCATCACTCATATCATCAGGAAACCAAGTATATCCCCATTTAGCCGCCCACTTATCGTAGGTGCCTACTGCAGGATAGAAATTGGTAACTCCGTCACCCGGTTGAGCAACGTAGTTAAAACGGGCATAATCCATGATAGATGGAGCAGTTCCGTGTGTAGAAGTGAATTCCGGATCGCGAAGCTGATCTACCGTGTAAGCAAAACTCGATCCCATATTATGTGGGAAGCCAAGCGTGTGCCCAACTTCATGAGCAGACACAAAACGGATCAATTCTCCCATGATCTCTTCATCAAACTCGACACCACGAGCATCAGGATTGGCGGCAGAAGTCTGAATAAAGAACCAGTTTCTCAACAGGTTCATTACGTTATGGTACCAACCGATATCACTTTCCAAAATTTGACCTGAACGAGGATCGTGAACATGGGGACCGTAAGCATTTTGAACCGGAGATGCGAAATAACGGATCACAGAATAGCGTACATCTTCCGGGCTAAACTCAGGATCTTCTTCTTTAGTTGGGGGAAGCTTGCCTACGATAGCATTTTTAAACCCGGCTGCTTCAAAAGCTACTTGCCAGTCATCAACACCTTGGCGAAGATGTTCTCTCCATTTTTCAGGCGTTGCAGGATCTACATAATAAACGATCGGATTTTCCGGTTCTACTAACTCATCACTTTCACCATCTAACCAGGCTTTATAAGCTTCTTTGTCTTTAGGAACTAATTTCCAGCGTGTGATATGACGGATCTGCTTCGCTTTTTGAGCCTCATCTGTGTATTCAGTTTTTCCTACACTGAAAAAGCCTACACGTTGATCGTGTGAACGGGCACGCATTTCATCTTCAGGAAGCACGATCATACTGTGATTCACTTCCATTGAAATAGTACCTGTTGAGGAGTTCGATGGAGGCTCGCTCGCATCATAGGTAAGAACGTTACGCGCTTCAATATTTTCAGGATAACTATTTATATGCTCTATGAACGTACGGTCTCCGTCTAACCTTCTTACCTGATAAGCACGTCGCTGATTGCTTGACATTCCAAGTGAGGGAATATCAGAGGTAAAAAGTGACGTTACTTCAATTACAGAACCGGTAGAATCTTCATTTAAAGCTTCGATACTGAAAGAAGCAATAATAGGCTCAAAGTTAGAATTTTGTACTGCTTCATAAATTGGCTTCCCTTCAGTGGCAACATTTTCATAAGACACATGTCTTAACAAGATATTTTTATTTTTCTTTTGCCAGCGAACTATTTGCGTGTTCATTTTTTCTCCGCCATAGCCAAGATTATCAGCGGTTTTAACTACACGAGTTACCAGTAACATTTCCCGTTCTAAGTGGTCATCAGGAATTTCATAGTAATACTTGTCCTCAACTTTATGGACATTAAATAATCCCTCATCTGACTCTGCTTCATCTGTGATGACTTCACTATACTTCTTCATGTCAGTATCACCGGATGCACCCCTTGCACTTCGATCGGGCCGGTCTGCTGTTTCTGATACCTGTTCTGATGATTTGCACCCTGTAAAAACAAAGGCAAAACTTAGAAAAAGCACAGAAAGCATTTTCAAATTAAATGTACTGTTTTTCATAAATTTTCCTGATTAATTGTAATTGATGTATAAGGTTAAAGTGAGGTTAGTTTTTATTCTAATCAAGTTATTGAAGCTCATTGTTGTGTAAAAAGTTTAAAAGGCTTGATCTAATTTAGTCAAGGTGCTCAATAAACCAGCCTTCCGTCCAGTCTAATACTTCAGAGAAAGGTTTTGTAAAGTCCTGATCTTCAAACGGGTGAGCTGATCCATAGGTGTGAGTTCCATTTGCAACCAATCGTAATTCTTTATCGCGGGCTTCACAGGCAATATGGAGTTTTTCAGAATCAGTGTAAGGGACAGACTCATCATCACGCCCATGAATAAATAGAGTCGGTATACGAAGTTCCTTAACCCGCTCTATTGCAATAACACGATCGGCATTATCAATGGAATCTTCATATACCACTTTTCCTACTTTCATCTTTTGGCCGGTTCTGCTGTTTTCAATTTCCGTATAACCCTGCTTTTCCCAATCTTTTTTCATTTGATCGGTCCATCGTTCTCGATAATCTGCTACAGCCGACCAGGTTACCAAACACTGCACCGGGTCATATTCAACAGCAGCTGCAATAGCGGTATGGCCACCTCGTGAATGCCCCAAAAGACCTATCACATCTGTATTAAGGCTGGAGTGATTGTCAGAGATCTCTCCTTTCTGAAGAGCATCTATAACAGTACCAATGTCATCCAGATCCTGAGAAAAGGTCTCCCTCTCAAACAGTTCCATTTCAGTGAATTCCATTTTACTTTCACCAATTCCATTCAGTGAAAAGTTCATGGCCACAACTCCAAAACCTGCCCTTGCCAGCTCTTCGCAAACATCTGGGAACGGTCCCCAGTCTTTAAAACCTTTAAAACCATGCACAAATATTATGACCGGAAAACTAAGCGAATTTCTTGAAATGGGTGAGTAAAGATCATACCTAATAGGCAGTCCTTCGCTGGATTCTACTTGTCCTGATGAAATGGCGATACTGTTTATTTCCATGAAAAAGAGAGTTAGTTGCTTTTGTTAAAGTCTAATGTTTCCAGTTTAACCAATTTCCGGAGGTTATTAATTTCATTTTGTCTTAGAAATCTCCAGCGCCCCATTGGAACATCTTTCAAGGTTAGTCCTGCATATTCAATACGTTTGAGTTTGGTAACGGACGTTCCATGAAATTGCACCATACGGCGTATGAGATGATTTCGACCTTCAAAAACAGACATCTCAAATGTGTATGGGTCGTCCACGAATTGGACGATATTATATCCTTTAGCAAGACCATCTTCCAGTTCAACCCCTTCCAGAAATTGCTCTAACTGAGCCTCAGTTAAAGGATCTTCTGTTCCAACCTGATAGGTTTTACGAACCGTATAACTCGGATGCATGAGCCGATGCGCAAGGTCTCCATCATTTGTTAACACCAAAAGTCCGGTAGTGTTTCGATCTAACCGGCCAACGGGATACACTCTGTAACCGGTAGCATCTTCGATCAGATCCATAACCGTGGTGCGATCTTTCTCGTCATCGGTGGTAGTAATAACATCTTTAGATTTATGAAGCAGTAAATATACAAAAGGCTCCAGGCTGAGATTTTGACCATCAACAACCACGCTGTCTTTGCGTCGAACTTTTGTCCCCAACTCTGTAGTAACCTGTCCGTTCACCTGTACTTTCCCTGCTGAAATATAGGTGTCAGCTTCCCGGCGGGAACAGAATCCTGCATGAGCAATAAATTTATTTAGCCTGATCTCCTCATCCTGTGAATAATTCTGATCTATTTTGGCTGCTTTTTTATCATCTGCCTTATTCTTTGGTCTTCTCTTTCCTTTATTGTTACTCATTCTTCCTCATCGGTTTCTTCGGTATTACCATTATTATTGTCGGAATCTTCTTCCACGGCTTCCTCATTATTATTCTCCGAAAGCCTTCTTTTGTCCTCAAATTCGTTGAATATTTCGCGGGCTTTTTCCTCAGGAGTTGCTTCTTCCTCATCTTCTTCTTCGAAATCATCCATCATAAGCTGCCGCTCCATAAGTAACTGCCTGTGTTCAGCCATGTCATCGTCTTTCAGGATCTCATCGATCTCGCGGGGTTTTGGTAGTTCATCCACAGAGTTGATGCCAAAATGCGTTAGAAAGTGTTTGGTGGTTCTGTACAAAAGCGGCTTCCCGGGGCTATCAGCCCGACCCGAAACTTCGATCAGGGCCTTTTCCATCAGCTGTCGTAATATATAGCCTGAATCTACTCCACGAATTTGATCCACTTCAGGTTTGGTGATGGGCTGCCGGTAGGCAACAATAGCCAGTGACTCGATCGCTGATTGTGATAATTTCCGGTACGCATTTTCATGCTGAAAAATACTGAGCCAATAGTGGTACTTGGATTCGGTGACAAAGGTATACCCGCCACCCAGCATCTGAATTCTGAAGCTAAGGCCGTTTTCATCATAGCGCTCATTCAGCTTGTCTACAAAATTCTGAACGGTCTCTTCCGTGATCTCAATTTGTTCTTCATTCTCCACTATGATCTCTCGGACTTTGGAGCCCGGAATGGGCTCATCACTGGCAAAGATCAGGGCTTCTATCACCGAAGAAAGCCGCGTACCGTCAATAAATTCGTAATCGTTTTTCATCTTTAAATTACAAAGTTCTCAAAATATTGATAAAAAATATAGTCTGTAAACTTACGGAAAGTACCTACCACTCAACAAAAATAATTCGGGAATAAAAATAACTTATAAAAAGTACCTGTACAGCCTACTCACATTCCTGAACAATGAAAAAGCCATCCTCGCCCTGCTGCTGGTAAAGGGGCATCAAAATATATCCACTTCTCTGAGCCAGGATCTTTCCGTGGCGATCGTTAGCCAACCACTGTCCTTTTTTAATCTTGTCAAAATTTTTGAAACCGGGGCGCATTTCAAAGCGATCTTCCGGCTCAATGATGTGTTTATATAAGAATTCTACTTTATGGGGCAGGTCTTCCGTTTGAGTATTCAGGTAGTCATAATAGCGGGTGAAATCTTCGATCTCTGAGGCTGAAATACATCCTGAAGCTACTAATAGGCACATAAGTCCGGCCGTAGCATTATTTTCGGCGAATTCCGTAAAATGCTGCCCTGTCTCGAAAGCAAAACCAATATTTCCGGTGTTTTGAATATATTTAAGAGCTGTACCATGCAACGCTTTTTCAATACCAAAAATAAGGGGCACTCTAAGCTGTGCCAGTAATTCCACATTCCGGTCATCCCGGGTACTGATCACAAATAATCCGCTTTCCGCTGAAAAGCTATGCAGATCCACAAAAATAATCGGGTGTTCGGGTTCTTCTTCCGTTATAATTGGATCAATGACCTCAAGTAGTTTCTTGGTTTCTCTACGCTCAGCCGTTTGTACCTCCTCAATCGGTGTTCGGCGGATCTTGTCTAAAATAGAGGTGAACCATATCCGATTCATATCTTCATCAATAAATCGCTTCTTCTCCCGAAGCGCCTCTATATTTCCGATCAGTCCCAAGAATCGTCCATGAAATTCTGACTTTTTTTCTTCCAGCTTGCCAAAGATATGTCGGATAGCTTCAATACCCGTTGGCTCATTTCCATGGATGCCTGCCAAAGCGATCACCGTTGGCCCGGGTTGATCTCCCCGTAAATCTCCGATCAATCGGTCTGAATATTCGATATTTTTTGTCTCAGGAATTTTTTCTTCTGCTGATTGCAAATCGTTAAAATATATTTGAAAGTGATGAATAAGAAAGTCTTTTAGGACCATTAATTATGTGCTGCTTACTTCATCACTCTTCTCTGTTAATCTCATTATCTAATACTTGTAACAAGCGCCGGGTGATATTCATGAAGTTGTCTTCTGTGATCACTCCAACCAGCCGACTGTTTTTTACCACCGGAAGGCAACCGATCTTTTGATCCTGCATAATTTCCATAGCCTCCATAATTGAAGCTTCGGGGTGGATTGTAATTGGATTTTGCTCCATAATATCGTTCACCGTTTGTGTAACCGAAGCTTCTTCATCTTCATTTACAACTTTGGTATATTCACGCAAAACCTTACGCATCGTGATAAGCCCAACTAAATGCTTTTGATCATCTTCTACAGGAATATAACGGATACTTCGCCAGTCTAATAAGTTGGCGACAAATTCCAGAATATCATCTTTCCGAACTGTAAACAGATCCGTGGTCATAAATTCTTCAACCATCAGCTTGGAAGGCTTCCAGTGGTCCATATCCTCAATCTTGGCGAGTCCCCATTTATGAACCGGCTCTCCTTTTTTCTGATTTTTGATCATCGCGTTTGTGATGGCTGATAGCGTTTGCTCGCGATTACCTTCCTTGATGAGGTTTCCATATGATTTGACTACCCAATATGAACCGGTTTGGGCTGTTTTAACTCTTTCTTCTATAACCCCCAGATAAGTATCAATATCTGCAGAATCTATGTCTGCTTTTTGAAGTCCGTTTTTTGCGATCGGTAACAACTCATCTTTGATCAGATCAACGGCCGTGATCTTTCGGTCTTTCGTCCACACAAACTTTGTATCAAGCCCTAGCTTTGAAGCTGCAAAAAAATTCATTCGGGCATTGTCAAAATCCATTTCCTTGGTGATATCAGAATATTCATCCTCAAAACCATTCAGCAGTCCAAGCCAAAATGCGGCATTGGCCACTTCATCAACTACTGTGGGTCCAGATGGGAAGATCCGGTTTTCAATTCGGAGATGAGGCTTTCCATTTCCGACTCCATAACACGGGCGGTTCCATCGATATACCGAAGAATTATGCACCCTCAAGGCCATCAATTCGGGAGTCTTTCCTTCTTTCATCAGACGCTCTACATCTTCTTCCACCTCAGCACTCAGCATTACCCTATAGCGGGATATATCTTCTTTATAAATATCCAGGATGCTGTTCTCCAACCACTGATTTCCAAATGTTACCCTTGGACTGGAATCCCGCAAATGCTCACCCACCTGCCGCGTATCAATAGACTGATGAAATAAAGCTACCCGCGTTTCTGCCCACAATCGTTTTCCAAACAAGACAGGAGAGTTAACAGCACAAGCTAAAACCGGGGCTGTCACTGCCTGAGCTATATTATATCGGTTCACAAATTCAGAAGGCTTCACCTGCAAATGCACCTGAAACCCCGTATTACATGCTTCCAGAAGGGGGGAATCAAATTTCATGAGGAGTTCATCCATTCCCTGAATACGGAGTTCAAATTCTTTTCCGCGCAGTTTGTTGATGGCTTCACACAAAGCTTCATAACGCTGGAGCGGCGTTAGGTTTTTTATATCCACATCCATTTTTCGGATAGTGGGAAGAATTCCGGTTAGCAAAATATCGCCGCCCATTTCACGGACGGTCTTGCGCACCTTCTCAACTTCGTCATGTAAATTATGCTCCATCTGAGAAAGGCTGTTCCCCTTAAATTCCAGCGGGTCCATGTTGATCTCAAGATTGAAGCGTGCAAATTCAGTGGTATAATTCCCTTCCCCAAGGGCTTCTAACACCTCCATAGATTTTGGAAACACCTTACCGTATGGATCAACCATACAAAGCTCCTGTTCAGCTCCAATACGCAGGGTGTCGGTTTCAAACCACTCTTCATCCAGCATAGTTTTCAGTGCCCGCATATCGCGAAGCACGTGCTTCATAAAGGTTTGCACCTGTTCATTATCATCTGCAAGCCTAACGCGCTCTTCTCCCATTTTCCATCAAATTTTATATGGTGTTAAACTACCCTTAAATACCCACTTTGAAAGGGTTTTTGCAAGTTTTTAGTTGTGCCGGTCATAAAAATATATTATTGGATGGCATCAACATTCACATTCACCCGAACCGAGGAGAACTTCCCTTTGATATCAGCATCATAAACGGTCATAATTTTCTCCAGCATCATCTCGATATAATTCGCTCCTTTTTCAGTATCGATCTTAAGCATGACCTCCCATATGTATTTCTTATTCATCCATGGAATAGCAGCAGGTGATGGCCCTAAGACCGGGTCATCAGGAACTACAAACTCGATCGAGTTCTTTAAGGCATGAGCAGCCATATTTACCTCATGGTCTTTTGTTGATTTCAGCTCAAACCGGATCAATCTTGAATATGGGGGGTAGTTCAAAGGTTTCCGGAATTCCATTTCCTGTCGGGCAAATCCACGGTGATCGTGATCTTTGGCAAACTTCAGCGCGGGGTTATCAGGCTGACGGGTCTGTAAAAATACAATCCCCGGTTTATCCCCCCTACCCGAACGACCTGAAACCTGACTCAACAACTGATACATCCGTTCCGTGGCCTGGAATGATGGAAACGCCAGTTCGGTATCGGCATTCACGACTCCCACCACCGTTACGTTAGGGAAATCAAGCCCTTTAGCCACCAGCTGTGTCCCGATCATGATATCAGCCTCCCCTTCTCCAAACGTTTTAAGGATCTTTTCATGGGCTCCTTTGCGGGAAGTTGAATCACGGTCAAAACGGATGATATTTGACTCAGGAAAAAGCTCTTCCAGCTGCTCTTCAATATTCTGTGTACCGGAACCCTGTATCTTCAAATTGGGTGAACCGCAGCTTTCACACTTCAGATCTTTTCGACGGGAGTAGCCTGTGTAGTGATCCATCAAAAGATTTTTGCGCTTATGATAGGTAAGGCTGACCGAACTTTCGGGGCTTTCAGGAATATGACCACAATTCTCACACTGTAAATAACTGGCATATCCTCTACGATTATACAGCAGGATGATCTGCTCGTTTTTAGCCAGAGCCTCTTCCATCGCCATAAATAATGGGACCGCAAATTCTCCTCGCATAGCTCCTTTATATTGCTTCAGGTCCAGGATCTTGACTTTCGGAAGTACGGCTTCCGCGTGGCGTTTTGTAAGTTCTAACAATTCACATTTCTTTTTCGCTGCCATATTCAAAGCCTGCATACTCGGAGTTGCTGAGCCCATGATCACCACGGCGTCATTCATAGTAGCACGAACGATCGCTGTCTCCCTGGCGTGATATCTTGGTGCAGGATCTATCTGCTTGTAAGAACTGTCGTGTTCTTCATCAAGGATGATCAAACCTAATTCCTGAACCGGAGCAAAAACAGCTGAACGTGGCCCAATAGCAATATTCTTTTTCCCGGAGTTGAGATCTTTCCATGCCCGCAGGCGTTCACGATTGGTCATTCGGCTGTGCAAGACCGCAATCTTATCTCCAAAGATTCTATAAAACCGAGACACTGTCTGAGGAGTCAGCGCAATCTCAGGAACCAGAACTATTCCGCCCTTTCCACTTTCAACAACTTGTTTCAGTGCATGAATATAGACTTCGGTCTTTCCACTTCCCGTAATCCCAAACAATAGATAATTAGTGAACTCCCCTTTTTCCAAAGAATCACTGATCTTTTCAAATGCTTCTTTCTGATCTTCATTTAAAACCTTGATGGATTCGGGATCATAATCCAGGTTTTCTATATCTGATATTTTTTCTACTTCGCGAAAAGTGATCCAGCCTTCGTCTTGTAATTTTTTTAGGGTATAAGAGGTGAATGTTGAATCGTTCGGAATTTCTGATTGACGTATGGGAAGTTCTTCACTGATCTGAGCCAAAGCTGACGTCCATTTCAGATCTTCGTTTACTTCTTCACTTTTCAGGAATTCTTTGGCTGATCCTTCATCTTTACCATCCGCCCAGATCCATTCGCGTTCCGTAGCCACGGTTACTTTAAGGTCAGGCTCCTCCCAGATCTCAATTTTTTTATCCTTAAGCAGCTTCGAGAACACCTTATTTAAACTCGTTCCCTGCCATCGCTTTTTAGCTTCGTTCAAAGTAGTCTCATTTTCCTCAAGCTCTTTAACCACTTCTTCTTCATCAGTAACAAGCGCTTTACGGTCTACAGTGCTTGAGATCCTGAGATATTTTCGGGAAACAAAGTTGAGCCCTGCAGGAAGTGCCGCCTGTATGGTCTCACCCCAGCTGGCAAAATAGAATTTTGAGATCCATTCTGTAAGGTTCAACACTTCTTTAGAGAGAATGGGTTCCTCATCCAGAATTTTTCGGATGGGTTTTGTTTTAAAGGATGGCTTTTTTTGATGAATCCGAACAATCACCCCAATGGCATTATAATTCCGAAATGGGATCCATACTCTTTGTCCGGCCTGAATGGAGTTTTCAAGCTCTTTCGGTACATGATAAGTAAACTGCTTTCGGACGGCTGCCGGTAAAGCTACATCAACAAAAGTGGACAAAATATCTGTGCTGTGTTGGTTTAATTTGGGAGGGAAAGCTTATCCAATTTCACAGCACGAATCAACTGATTTTATAGTACCAATAATAAATAGAACAAAATGATCAATAGCGGTAAGCTAAATACCATTCCTCCTTTCCAGTATGCTGTTCTTTTTTTCATAGCCTTCTCCTCTTAATTACTCTATCGCGCTAGGCAACAGTTCTTTAACTATAATTATGCTAAAAAATTCCCTGGTAAAACCGCATGAAGATGTGAAAAAATGTTGGAATTTTCACTTCAACTCAGGCCAGAAGGCCTTGGCTTGTTTATGTTCTTTGTGAAGTTCAGTGTTTTTAGCTCATCTCCAATTGATGTGTTTTGATGATGAATCTCTTGATTGTATATATATTTTCTTACTCCATTGATTTGTTCTGGAGATATAGAAATCACTCCATAGCCATCCTGCCATTCAAATAATTCATCATGAAGAATTACATTCTTATTTACCCAATATGAGGATTCACCTTTTATTGTCCCTATCACATCTGCAACACATTGAGTGGTTTTCAATCGCATCAAACAGTGTACATGATCTTGTACTCCATTTATAATATCTAACATAATATCATGCTCTTGGGCATACCACTTCATATGATTAAAAAGCCTGAACTTAAATGACTTTAAAAGAATTCTACGACTATTTTTTGTCCTCCAAATACAATGGACCCAATGATTAGAAAGTGATTCTGGCATATTTATTCTGCTGATTTTCCCAGTCCTAAAGACCCCGGCTTGTTTACATTCTAAATAATTTCAACTGTGTTATTCCCATTCAGATTTATCCAGTAGACTTAAGATTTTTAGTTCTGACATTACTCAGTTATTAACAAGCCAAGGTCTTAAGACCTGCTTGATCTTTGATTAAACCATCAGCCCAACCAACCCTCACGATCCAAACTCCTATACTGAATTGCTTCTGCAACATGGTTTGATTTGATATTTTCAGAGTGATCGAGATCTGCTACGGTACGGGAGACTTTTAGTATTCGATCGTAAGCACGAGCGGAAAGCCCCAGTGAGGTGATGGCTTTTTTGAGGATCTCAGAACCGGCGTCATTCAGCTTACATACTTTCCGGACCATGCGGGTACTCATTTGGGCGTTACTGTATACGCCTTTCATCCCCATAAATCGCTGAGATTGAACTTCTCTTGCTTTTATAACTCGTTGTCGGATCTCCTCAGATGATTCTCCCTTAGCTTTTCCTGAAAGTTCTTCGTAGCTAACCTTATGGACTTCGATATGAAGATCGATCCGATCCAGTAATGGACCGCTGATCTTGCTCAGATAGCGCTGCATCTGCAAGGAAGAAGTTCCATTCATTTCATGAGGATCATACCAATCTCCTGATGGAGAGGGGTTCATCGAAGCCACCAGCATCACCCGGCTGGGATAAGTAACACTCATTCTGGCCCGTGAAATCGATACACTCCCATCTTCCAGAGGCTGACGCATTACCTCAAGCGCACTTCGCTTGAATTCAGGCAGCTCATCCAAAAACAAAACCCCGTTATGCGCCATCGAAATCTCCCCCGGCATTGGGATGCTTCCACCTCCAACCAAAGCTACATCCGAAACCGTGTGGTGGGGTGAGCGAAACTGTCTTTTAGTAATCAGTGCTTTGTTGGATTCAAGAATTCCGGAAACGGAATGAATTTTAGTGGTTTCCAGAGCTTCATCTAAAGTAAGCGGTGGCAGTATAGTTGGGATGCGCCGGGCCATCATGGTTTTGCCGGAACCGGGCGGACCGACCATAATAACATTATGTCCTCCGGAAGCAGCGATCTCAAGAGCTCGTTTCACATTCTCCTGCCCACGTACATCGCTGAAATCAAGCGGATTGTGCTTTCCATTTTGGTGAAAATATTCCTGCACGTTACTTCGCAAAGGCTCCATACTTCCCCGATTTTCCAGCCAGTCTTTAACCTGGTTAAGGTGCTCAAATGGAAAAACTTCGAGCTCTTCCACTACCGCAGCTTCACCTCCATTTTCTTTGGGAACGATCAAATATTTATATCCCTTTTTTGCAGCTTCAACAGCCACAGGCAGTACCCCTTTCACCGGACGTATTTTCCCATCCAGTGCCAACTCACCCATCATTACGGTTTCATCCAGTTTATCGGTGTGAAGCTGTCCCGACATATTCAGAATCCCGATAGCAATAGGCAGATCAAAGCCATTTCCTTCTTTGGGTAGATCGGCCGGAGCCAGATTTGCTGTGATTCGTCCCAGTGGATAAAATGAGCCTGTGTTTCGAATAGCAGCCTCTACCCGGTCACGGGATTCTTTAACCGCACGATCCGGTAATCCCACTAAAAAAAACTTTGGCATTCCATTTGTGTGATGGGTTTCAACGTCAATGATCTTAGCATCTACTCCCACCGTTGATGCGCAATAAACTCTTGAAAGCATAATTTGTACCTGAATCTTTTATTTTATCTTTACGTAGTTAGAGCGGTGAGAAAACAATTCCTTACAAAAAAATTTATAAACCTTACATATCATGAAAAAAGAAGAAGCTAAAGACAAAGCAAAAACCATCTATCAAGAGATCCAGGGGGGCGTTAATGAAGTCATAAAACAGATCCGGAATTTGATCAAAGAAGGAAGTGCCCGAAGGCTGATCATCAAGAATAAAGAAGGTGAGGTCAAGTTTCAGACCCAGCTTGCATTCGGTGTAACTGGAGCTGCTTTAGTTGGTGCCATGGCACCGGTAATATCTGCTATTGGAATGTTTGCCATGTTCATCAACGATTACCAGATCATTGTAGAGCGTGAAGTTACTGATGATGATGAATATTCTGTTGATGCTGAGTTTATAGACATCAAGGATGAAGACGAGCAGGAAGAAGAGCCTAAAGCAAAGTCCAAATCCAAAAAAGACGATTCAGCTTCTGAAGATGAGGAGAAAGAAGAGAAAACAGTTGGGAAGAAGAAAAAGGGTGATTAAGCGATAAATGTAAATGATGAAGTAAGAAAATATTTGAACAACGCTTACTTCATCACTTTATCACCCATCACTTATTTCCAATGAGATTCAGCGATAGCTTTTTCACTTTCCATCTCACCTAAATAACGTTCGGCATCCAGGGCAGCTTTACATCCGGTTCCTGCTGCTGTAACTGCCTGGCGATAGATGGCATCCATAGCATCTCCGCAGGCAAATAATCCGGGTAGTTCAGTTTCGGTAGATTGCCCTTTAGTTTGGATGTAGCCCACATCATCCATTTCAACCACGCCTTTGAACAGATCGGTGTTTGGCTTATGACCTATCGCTACAAAAACCCCCGTCACATCATCTAAAGTAGTAACATCTCCGTTGTTTCTGTTCTTGACCTTAGCGCCTTCCACTACTTTATCGCCCAAGACCTCGACAAGTTCACTGTCCCACATGAATTCAATTTTCTCATTATTGAATGCCCGGGTTTGCATGGCTTTGGAAGCGCGGAGTTCATCACGCCGGTGAATGACCGTAACTTTACTGGCAAATTTGGTTAGAAAGGTGGCTTCTTCCATAGCGGTATCTCCACCACCAACAACCACTACATGCTGATTCCTGAAAAATGCACCATCACAAGTCGCGCATGCTGAAACGCCTTTTCCACGTAATTTTTGCTCGCTTTCAAGGTGCAGCCATTTTGCTGAAGCACCTGTAGAAGCAATAATTGCATGAGCATAAAGCTCAGTTTTCTCATCTACGGTTATTTTATAAGGACGTTCATTGAAATCGATATCCGTGACATATCCGTATCTGCAGTCGGCACCAAATCGTGTGGCTTGTTCACGGAAGTCCTCCATCATTTTTGGGCCCATCACGCCATCCGGATAACCGGGAAAGTTTTCGACATCTGTAGTCGTCATCAACTGACCACCAGGTTCCGGACCTTCAATTACTAATGGTTTGAGATCTGCCCGGGCTGCATATAATGCGGCAGTTAATCCAGCCGGCCCACTTCCTACAATTACAACGTCAAATGTTTTTCCTGCAATGTCTTCCATAATAATATCCTTAATTAATTCTGTCCAATTATAAGGTTTTCTACGACAAAAATGTCTCACTTATTCTCTATTCAATTCATAGAGTAGGCTTATGGTTAAGATCTTACTATTACAGTTATGTCTCGTCCTAAAATATGTTGACAGATTTTAGGTGATTTTAATTAAGCCGGAGGAGTGGTACTTCTTCGGCTTTTTTATGGACCTGATTTGGCGTTTGCATCTGCAGGCTCAAATGAGG